>OGRU01000600.1_pt1 | contig 32909 bp, 30 predicted proteins | sample 1553541 | NCBI WGS metagenome assembly OGRU01 (sample SAMEA2580068, study PRJEB22360) | human gut metagenome | biome: human gut; feature: human-associated habitat; material: faeces | place: Denmark | collected 2008/2010
GGCAACATGTGCATCGGAGACGCTTACTTTATTGCTTTGAGGTGCGATGGCTTGGGCCTGGGCTCGGCGGACAACATTGATACAACTCATTGATAATCAATGCTTCCAAAATCAGCAATCCGCCGACCCCTCCTGGCAGGATGATTGTGAAATTCTGTGGGTGGCCATGTCGCGTGGCAAATGACGGAAATCTATGACATATCAGGGAAGCATTTGCCGGTCACAGCATCGGTTGTCGTCAGGTGATGCGGTAAGGCGGAGCTCACTCCGCTGCGCTCCATGTTTTTTCGCAAAGTTGTGGAAGGTAAAGAAGATGCCATTTGGAAAGTGAAGTCAGATTTCAGACATTTGTCCATAAGAAAACATTTTACCTTCAATCTTGTGTTTCATTTTTTTGAATTACGATAATCTTCAGCATATTTCTTATCAAATGCAAATTGAGTTACTAAATACTATCATATCGTATATCCAGCACTCCTGAGAACATATCGATTTCACTTTTGGATACGCCTTGACGAATAGCAATTTCGCGCCATCCTTTCACGGCTTCAACAACCTCTGAAACAATCTTTTCAGCAGTTTTTCGGTTGAGCATATAATCCTCGCAGGCATCAAGCAAGACGCTTAAATCCGCTTTGTTGGAAGTTGATGAAATGAGCAGGCTTTGATATTCATTTAAAGTAGGGTTCATATCGTAAGCAGGAGACAACGTCCAACCTTTTGCGGTCAACAGGAAACCATGATTGCGGAAATGGTCATCAGTATTGCCGATACAAATATTGAAAGCCACACGACGGTATAGTTCCTGCAGGTTTCGGTCCACATCGGTACAGTTCTGAATAATGAAGTCAACTATATCCAGATACCCGTGCCCAGAAGTTGCATTATCTCTATCACTTAATCCTAATAAAGACATTGCTGATGCAAAATGAATACGTTTTCCGTTACTTGCTCTATCGAAACGTTGCGACAGCAATGTATGATATTTTTCTCCAGTTGCCAGCACTTTGGTTTGCGCTACGTTTACTCCTGCTTTTGTAGCAAGCAAGTGGCTGAAATGCTCCCAAAGTCCGACATCATAGTCATCCTTGCGCGACGGAAACTTAGCCACGTAAAGAATTTTATCCGCATCTACGACATTGGCTTTAGGTCTCGCACCGCCCAATGATGTTCCCGGCTGCACAAGTTGTGCAATCCATTTCCTATCGGGGAGCATATTGTTTTCTTCGCTCTTCTCAATCTCAGCACTGGCTGCAATCAACTCCCGAATATCTGTCAGAGGTGGAATTTTCAATGACTCACTCACATTGATAAATTCACCATCGAGGTCTTCCTTAAAACGGAATCCACCCATTCGGGAGAAATCATCTATACCAGTCAAAAAATCGAAAGAAGACAATCTTCTTACAGGTCGCTTTTCTTCTGCTGCCGCAATTTGCTCACGACGCAACAACAAAGTCCGTCCCCAACGATCCGGCAAAGCATCGGAAAAACATCCGAATATATCCTTGTCCGGTTGTGTATATTGTTGTCCCGGGTAATTATTCAGGTCGTCACTCAAAAACAGATCGCTGTGCTGCCTTAACCATTCATTATTGAACGTAAAACTATAGCTGTCCGCACCACGAAGAGACTCATAGCCCAATTCGCCTATGAGTTCCACTTCTTTGAGCCAATCGAAATCGGCATATACATACAACTTTTTCATAGATTATTCTTTCTTGGATGCACGTTCTCTTGTTTTCAAACTCAAATCTTGCAAAGCTTTTCCCATTTTATCTTCTTTGGCAAGCAATAAAATATCATCGTCAAGTTGCAATGCATACAAAACACGTAGATATATCCCTATTGCAACAGTAGGAATCCCCTTTTCTATTCGGGACACAGTAAGCGGTGAACAGGTGGCACGTTCAGCAACCTGAGCCACACTCAGATTCCGACGCAAGCGAGCTAACTTAATCTGTTCACCTACAATCTGCATCTTTTGCTCCAATTTTCGGGGAAGCTTGGTTCCCATTGTATTCTTTGTCATTACTACATCAATTTAAGGTGCAAAGCGACCATGTCGATGACTTTGTTATAATCAACCTATCATATAATATACAAAAGTAATACTTTTTATTTATTTAATGATATGTTACACATAGTAAAATGCACATCTTGGCATAATTCGCCATATACATAATCTATTTTGAGCAAAAACATCACAGAATTTTGTACCTTCCTGTCTTTGACACTTTGATTTTGTAGAAACAAGGATAATTCAAGGCTCCAGACCGCTGAGTTGGCGATTTGGGGCCTTTGGATTTTTTCTGACTTTGTAGTAGACAAGTCCTTTCGTGGTCTGCGGCCGAGGGACTTCGGGCCGGTACGCACCTGTCGGTGCTATCCCTCCCACGCCTTAAGCGCGGGCCCCTCCCGTTCACGAAGCCACGGGCGGCTACGCCGTCCGAAGTCCCTCGTCCATCCGTCCCTAGTGCTTGTCGCTTCCGTCATCATCTTTCTCGCGTTTCTTGGTCTGGGCGACGATGCTCCTCATCTTCTGTCTTGTGACTATCTGCGTGTCGGTTCTGAACCCTGCGCTGCCGTGTAGGTGGTTTGTGAGGTCCGTTCTGGTATATGCCGGGACATATCCTTCTCCGGCAATGCTGAGGAAGTCCATTGAACGCAACGTGCCCACTATCTCCTCTGTCGTGAAGTGCCTGCCTCCCCGGTTGACCTTCTTTTCCAGATACTTGTATATGAGCAGGGCAAGGAAACAGGTGAGGAAGTGAGCCTTGATGCGGTCGTCCCTCCTAACGTAGACCGGCCTGGCATCAAAGTCGGTCTTCAAGATGCGGAAGCCGTTTTCTATGATCCATCGGCCGCCGTTCAGTCTGATGATGTCCGGTGCAGGATCCTCAAGGTCAGTGCACAGGGCATAGAAGCCGTCGAAGCGGGACTCCTGGTCTATCATCTCCTGATTGAGTGAGTAGCTTTCTATCTGCGCGAGCTCGCCGTCCACGGTGCAGTGCTCAGCCTTGATGAATCGCTTGGCATCATTAGGACTCTTGCGCTTGGAGGTCACACCCTGCCCTTTCTGCAGCAGGGCGACCGCACGGCTCACCTGCCGTTCGCGCACATAAGAGAGGTACGCCTTGTACTTGAATGAGAACGTGACGATGATGCGCTGCTCCAGCGTCTCTCCGGTGGACATCTTGGTGGGGTCCCAACGTTCCTTGTAGAAAAGCGTCTCGCAATGCTCCTTGGAGTCCAGGGTGCTGATGTCGTATTCCTTGTCAGAGCCGGCCGTACGCCACCCCTTGCAGTCCAGCGCCCATTCCTGAAGATATCCCTTGAGCTTCTTGAGGGACTGCACCGTAACGAATGACCTGTCGCCGACGCTGTCGTTCTTGCGGTTCTCGTAGGACGACAGTCCGCCGTCGGTGCACACCACCAGCTTCGACAGGCCGAACTTGTCCTTGAGTATCTGCTCCATAGGCTTGAGCGTGCCGGTCTCCGCCTTGTTTCCCGGCTCGATGCACATCGCCAGCGGAAAGCCGTCATGGTCCATGAACAGTCCCATCTGCACGACAGGCAGCGGACGGCCCTCCTTGCAGTGTCCGAACTGTACCAGGCCGCCTTCCTCCTCGCACTCGAAGAAGTAGTTCGTCAGGTCATAGTACACCACCTGCGTGTTGCGTTTCCCAAGTTTCAGACTACGTTTATACACGTCCGCCTGGATTTCATTGAACTCTTCGGCAAGCAGCGACAGCGCCCTGTACACCTGCTCCAGAGTGCACTCTGGCTGCTCGAAGAACTTTCCGGCATCCTCAAGAGAGGAACGTTTCGAACTGGGATAAAGTATCCTTGTATATATCAGCATCGATAGAATGCCGTTCAGGTCATACTTGAGCAGCTTGTGCTTCTTCGCTATCTTCTTGCAGATATAGTCCAGCCCCAGCTCATAGTATATCTTCTGCAGGAACAGGTAGCCGCCGTTGTAGCTGCGTTGTTCACCCTTCTGTATGTATGTCTGCGGGTCATACTCCACTACGACCTTCTGGTTCTCTTCTTTTTCTGAGGCCGTCATCTCCGCGACTCTGGCGCGCGCCCACTCAATGGGGTCCTCGCCTCCCAGCTTCTCGCGAAGCTCCTCTACGGTCCCGAACTTCTCGACGACCTTCGTGGTGCACCTTCCGTCCTCTTTTCTGAACGATTTGATTGCGTACAAGTAGGTGTAACTGCCGCTTTTCTTCAATTGGAGATTCATATTTGCATCAAAATAACGTAATATCTAACACTATCTAAATACAAATGTAAGATTTAAATTTGACAAAAAAAAGAGTTCTGAACGAACTCTATCAAATATTTTTAACTTTTTTCGGATTTTAAAGTGTCAAACTACCGAGGACATTGTATATTATTCCACATATCTTGCTATATTTGCCAAAGTTGACATTGAAAACTTCAAGATCGTTTCATCATAACAATAACCAATCTAAGATAACAACAAATATGAAAGAGCGGGAATCCAACATTGAGGCCGCCAGAATCCTTGCAATGATTCTAGTGGTACTTGTTCATGCAAACTACTTTTCACTGGGAGGCATTGACAGAAGCGATATAATCGCATCTCCTTCTTCCTCATTCATTAGAATGTTTTTCGAGCATCTATGCATAGTAGGAGTCAATCTGTTCGTGCTGATTTCCGGCTGGTTTGGAATCAGGCCAACAGTCAAAGGCGCAATCTCGTTGCTGTATCAGGTCCTGTTCTATTCAATATTGATATTGGCTGCGGGCATCATTATCGGCATCCCTATCCCAGAAGGTGGAATGAAAGAAGTATTTTACTTCGGCTGTTTTTATTGGTTCATTCCTGCATACCTATGTCTTTATGTATTATCGCCTATCCTTAATTCCTTTATCGAGCATTCTACAAGAAATCAACTTCTCCATGTTTTAATTGCCTTTTTCTTTCTAGAGTTCATATATGGATGGATCACCAATAGTGCGTCATTTGACGGAGGATACTCCACCCTATCATTCATCGGATTATACCTTCTTGCAAGGTACGTCAACAAATATTCCGACAAACTAAAGTCTATTAACCCAATGGTGAGCCTCGGAGGTTATTTCATCATGACCATTATCCCTACAGTCATCGCTTTCTTCGGAATTAAATACATCGGACACGGTCTCTCTTCATACAAGTATTGCTCCCCATTTGTAATATCAGCATCCCTATTTTTATTCCTCTTCTTTCAGAAGTTCTCTTTTAAAAACAAGTTTATTAACTGGGTGGCTTGCTCTGTATTCTCCGTATATATTGTGCACCTGAACCCCATGATTGTTCCATTCTTCACAAAGACACTTAAAAGCGCATATGAATCACTTGACGGATTCACATATTGCATTATCGCGGTCTGCTTAGCCGTGATTCTATGCTTGGTCTGCGCTGTCATTGATAAGGTCAGGATATCATCCTGGAAGTTTATAGTATCATCCGTATCCTCTATTCTGCCACAAAATAAAGAAACAGTTTCATAGGCTACTTCAAAACGTAAAAGCAGCAAGTCGGACAGTTGATTTCAGTACCTGACCACGCCTGCATGACATTGACAGTCCCAGGGCGGGACGACGCCACGGCCACCTTTGTAATACATTGATAATCAGGTGTCATTTATTTTAAGCGTGGATTTCCGATGATTTTTTGGGCACTAATCCACACGTAATTATACAACTACTTGCAAATCAAACTATTACAAAAATCAATGTGGCACCATCCCGACGGAAAGCAAAAGTACGGAACAGCGGGACACAAGGTTCGCCCCCTGACCTGGGCAAGATTGGCGGACATTTCAGGTGAAAATCCCGACGGAGCCCCTATTGGTGGTTCTTGCAGGCGGACCATTGACTTTGACTGAGTGTAGCCGCTGCTGAGGCATTTATTCCAAATGTTGAAAAGCAGGCGGACCATTGACTTTGGCCGAGCTTAGCCGCCTGCTTGGAACAACCTGCTACCCGTCATCTGAGGCGGGCTATGATGCTGTCGCCCAGGGCGGACTTGCGGCGGATATGGTCAAGGACCTCCTGGACGAACGGATTGTCATCGAAACCTCCGCCACGGACGGCATTGAAATCCTCATCACGGCGGGTCTTGTCGCCATCGGCGCCGAAACCGGTCATGCTGGTCAGGGCGAACTCCTTGCGGGCGTCATCATAAATCAGCTTGTCCAGCGAGACTACGGCATTCTTCCATTGCTTCACAATCTCGGCCGCCTCGCTTCGGGTAATCTTAGAAAGATCTATCTTCCAGTAACGCTCGATGGCATCATACGCCCAAGTCCACTCGTAACTGTAATAGTGATTGAAAATATCGAGGAAACGATCCGAAAGGACATTGACATCAGCAATCACACCGGATATCACATCATCACAAATCCTCTCAATCTCAGAGGCAGGTGCTATCAGGCCTGAAATATCCACCCATTGACCTGAACCGACAGACGTATCCCGACGAAGAGCGCGACGAAGTCCCTCATCGGTACTGATATCGGAATCTTGAATCCTGGAAATCAGCGAGTTGCCCAAGAACTTCACAATAGCAGTCTGGTAATATTTTATACCCTTGAACAAGGCCGCATTGCGTATCGTAGCCTTCTTATATGAGTAATTGTCGGCCCTTAGACCGGAAGCCTCCTTGAGACGCTCAAGAATATCAATGCCGGAGAACATCTTCTGAACCGTGAACGGACTCAAATGATTGAAATTGATATGATCCAGACGATGCGGGTCCTTGCGCCTATCCCTCTCAGGCCACTTCTTCACATCACGAATCGTGCCGACAGACTTCAGGTTCACGCCCGGGACAATGTATGTAGAACCTTGCTGCTCAATAAGATAAGAAAACGGCAAATCAGTCGTATCCAGATTGTTGACGTGACGGCCCATCACCAGGGAGAACGCACCGATTTTGGCTGGCCAGAGGATATATGAATCGGAAGTCGTCTTCGCTCCCCTCTCCAGGATGCCCTGGTGAATCGGCCCGAGCTTGTACATGTGATTACTCTGGTTGGACCCCGAGCCGGCATTCATAAACGAAAACATACCGGCTATCAACAAGGTTGACTTATGATGCGTAACCGTGTACGGACCGGCAAAAAGCGAACAAGCCTCACCGTTTTCGCCCTGGCAATTACTGAAAAACAGGGACTCCGAGGCGCTGTAGCCATGACCAAGCACGCAAGCCTGTCCGACAAAGCATTTGGATATCATCACCCCGTCCGTTATCTTGCTTCCGCTCTCGACGATAAAGTCATCCGCGATTACATTCATGCCGATTTCGACTGGGTCTTCCTTGCACGAAATTATTGAGCCGTTACGCAGACGGGAAACACCCTTTATCTTGCAATACGCACCGACATTGACATTGACAATATGCATCGCGTCGAGGATTTCGACATTTTCGCCGATGACGCCGAAAGGCGCGGAGACGCTCGCCGCATACCGCTCAACCATCGCGTCGAGGGCTTCTGTCAATGCGGGTTTGTGTCTGTAAAGTGCTGATATATAGGCTTCATGGGAGGACAGATGGTCATGGATGGCCACTTCGCGGCCGCCAGTTTCATTGAGGACATTGATCTTTATTCCGTTGCCGAAAGTGGTCTCTCCGTAGGTGATGAGGTCGGTGACGTTTTCCAGATAGGAGCCGCGGCCGATAACGTAGTTTGCGATGTAGTTGCGGACGTGCTCTATCATGCAGTCATCCCCGACTACGACATTGTGCAGGGTGGCGTGGTAAATTCCGCTGTGCTTGTGGATGCCTCCGGCCAGGGTAAAGATTTTCCTGAAGGCGCCGAGTTTGATATGCCCTGAGAAATTGGCATTTCTGATGTATTCCGGGTTGAATTCCGGGTCAACGAGGACATTGGTCCAGTCCTCGCATCTGCACGATTGTGCTTCCAGCTGCGCTATCTGCTGAGCTGTCAATGAGATGTAGGTTTTCATTTTTCCGTATATTATTTCTGATAAACCATATAGTAACCTTCAAAAAACAACCTGCATCATCTTAAGGAATCTTTTCGGTCTATATCTTTTTTCTCATCAGTCGTGTACGTCCAGTACACTCCTTCTTCGAAAACATATCTATCCTCGAAAATCTCATCTTAATCTGAGGCAAATTATTTCTTTCAGGTTACTTATTTGATCCCAATTTACGAAATTATCGGAAAAGGTCAATGAAGAACGCAAAATCGAGTTACGTGTCATGTTTTCCTTACAAAACGATACAATAGCACGAAAAATTTATTACATTTGTAGATGCGGGCTGACAAACGGCCCGACATACGTATAAACCACATATAAAACCAATATGAAGACACTGAAGAACGACATTTTGTCGATTAAGGTTGACAGACACGGAGCCGAACTCTGTAGCATCAGAGACCATTCCGGCAGAGAATTCATCTGGCAGGCGGACCCTGCATTCTGGAAAAGGCACGCACCGGTTCTGTTCCCTATCGTCGGCAGTTTGTGGGAAAAGAAATATAGAATCGACGGGAAAGAATATACACTTGGCCAACATGGATTTGCCAGGGACATGGATTTCCATCTGATTTCGTCTGACGAGAACACATTGTGGTACGAGCTCCAGTCGGATGCGGAGACATTGGCAAAATACCCTTACGCATTTACATTGAGAATCGGTTACAAGCTGAACGGCAATAAGATACAGGTGATGTGGGAGGTTTGCAATGACGATGACAAGACGATGTATTTCCAGATTGGCGCGCATCCGGCGTTCTATTATCCGGATTTCAATCCCGACACTGAGGAGAGGGGCGCTTTCAGGCTGTATAAGCAGGGCGAGAATGGCGAGATGAAGCCGCTGGAGTCGCTGAAGTATTTGCTGATTTCGGAGAAAGGTTGTGCGGATACGGAGCATGTCCACGAGTTGCAGACTCCTGACGGAAGGCTTCCGCTGAAGACAACGACATTCGACCATGACGCATTAATCATTGACAATCACCAGGTTTCGAAGGTGGTTCTGGAGTCGTGCGAGGGTGAGCCGTTCGTTTCGGTAGAGTTCGATACCCCAGCGCTGGGCCTGTGGTCGCCTGCCGGACTCAATGCTCCGTTTGTCTGCATCGAGCCGTGGTACGGCCGCTGCGACAGAGCCGGTTTCACCGGAGAGTTCTCCGAAAAGGATCTTGTCAATGCCGTTGCCCCGGGCCAGTCGTTCCGTGCCAGCTACACGATCGAAGTTTTCTAAAATTGCCAGATCAATGACAGACAGATATATGAGAGGCAGGGTGATGAGCCCTGCCTTTGTCGTGTCAGTGAGGTGGCAAACCAGAAATGGGAGAAGTCAAATGGAGAAAGGTGGTGATGGAATTTGCACTTTTTCAAAATATGACAATCTGAGCATCGTTAATTCAAGATAATTCGTATATTTGCAATGTCATGTAATTATGACATTCTTGAGGAAAGCAAGGCAGGTATCTATCCCTTAAATGGATACCTGCTTTTGTCGTCTAAACGGGGAGGTGCTTGAACTTGGGCGGCCTCAGCTATGTCGATGCTGGGCCTTGGGATATTCGGTGTAAAAATGAGGCTTTTTTTACACCGATTATCATTTTTGCGACAAACGGTGTAAAAAACCGCGTTATTTTTCACCGTTTTTCTATGGCCTTTTGTTTTCATAATTTATGTGTGTCAGTTCGGTAGCAAGACCAAGTACGTTTTGCCAGGAAAAAGGCAGGGCGTAGGGTTTTGTTCCATATAAATCGGTTTAGCTGTACGGCATGGTGTTTTTGATGGGTTTTGTTCCGAGAAAACGTTTTAGATGGGACGGAATGGGATGTCGTGTGGGGATGGTTGGCCAGGCGCTGGACAATGATGGGTTGGGTGACGCCGTCAGTGGTGGCTGCTGTGAGAGAAGGGCAGTGACGCGGGATGGTGACACAGATGAGTAGATTTTAGATTTCGTTCTATATAAATCGGTTTAGCGGTACGAAATGGTGGTTTAGATGGGTTTTGTTCTGGGAAAACGTTTTAGGCGGGACAAAATGGAACGTGGGTTGTGACGTTTGGCGTGGCGACAGGCGAAGAGGCGTGGGAGTTGTACGTAAACAAGTGGGATATGGAAAAAGGGTGGCTGGCAAGTCTTTGGACTTGACAGTCACCCTTTTTATTGGGAATCGCATTCGGGCTATAGTCGGGACACCTCGTATGAACCTTGTTGCGATATTCGCACTGGGTTTATAACTGGTAAACCTTGTATGAACTCTATTCGATACTCGCTTTGGGCTTATATTATGGAAAACTTATATAGACCTTGTTGCGATGTTCGCTTTTGGATTATGACGGGTACCCTGAAGTCGGTAGAAATCGTATAGCCCCGCGATTAATGTCGTTTTTTCGGATTACTCCTTGTCACCCTCGTAGAGAGCAATGGCTGCACGTGAGAGGGCTGGATCGTCGTAGAACATGTTGCCTACACCGCCCTTGGCTGCTGTCTTGAGGAGAGAAGCTGGAACACCGTACTCGTTGACCAGGCAGTCATATACGGCCTTGGCACGATCCTGACTCAACTTCTCGTTGAGACGCTTGCTGCCGGTGCCCTCGTCAGCATAGCCGGTAATCACATAGACTACGTTGTTGGCCTTGATAATCTCGGCAAGCATACCGAGGTTCACGCGGGATGCCTTGAGAAGCTCGGACTTGCCAAGTTCGAAGACAATGTAGTATGGATATGCTAGAGTCTTGGTCTTGCCCTCCTCCCATCTTGGGAGATTGCGAAGCTCTTCTACCTCCTTCATGAGACGCTCGTTCTCAGCCTTGGTCTCATCGATAACTCTCTGGTAGTCACTGACGTCGTACTCAGAAGAAATGACACGGGTAACAGTCTTAGTGCGACCGAAGCCACGTGGCTTGAACTTATAGGTAACACCGATGGTAGCAGCGAGAATACCCTCACCATAGCGGCCGCCTTCCTCGCCATCGAAACGGTCATTGACATAACCTGTGCGGAGGTCGAGATTGATATCTACGGCATCACATACACGGAATGCACTCAAATAACCGATGTGGCCCATGAGCTCGGTTGTCTTAGGGTTCTGGGTGACACGACCTACACCGAGACCCACGTATGGGATGGCGCTGTAGAACCTGTCAGGACGATAACCGCCGAACGCATTGGAAAGATTGCACATCACGTCACCGGCAAACTCCACATATCTGAACTTCTGCTTGGTCAGCCAATAGCCGTGACCACCCTTTCCCGGAACTTCCTTGCCGGTAGAATGGACATCAGTCTGGGTCGCGCCCTTGAAACTGAGACCGCTGTAGCGGACCCTACCTCCTACTACCGGGGTAAACCACTTACCGAAATATATGTCGAGAGCAGGAGCGATACGGTCCCCCAACTTGCACTGCTTGTCGTGGTCACCGAAAATCAGCTGACCACCACCCTGCAGACCAATGAACCAGTTCGCACGCGCAGGAGCTGTCTGAACACGGAATTTGTTTCCATCATAAGTTACCGTCTCGGTGGTGTCACTCTTGACCTTCACCTGAGGCTGTGCGGCTGCACCGAATGTCAATGCCAACAGCACCGGCACTAAAATTAATTTCATCTTCATATTAATTAGAATTTTCAATATCATTTGACAACATCTCGAACACAACGGACTTTAAAGCCGGTTTTAGTTTGATCACTCGTAGTAATAAACATACCATCATTGCTATCTCCTACAATATAATAGACTATATTATCACTAGAATTATGCCTTTGATAATAAGACCGAGAAGCAAGCATCTTAAGATTTGTTGTTGTGCCATAATTACTATCAGTTCGCAACCATTTCAGAATAAGTGTCAACTCTTTCTCATTAGGAACTCTCCATTTACCCTTATCCGAACCATTTGCATCCTCGTAATAATCACTACATGTTGCAGAGTTCGCATCCACAACTTCCAGCATCTGCCCATTAGTGAAAGTTTTATCCACCGGTTTGCCTAAAATATTAGTCGTTTTTAAATTATTCTTAGCAATCTGGAACGATGATGCAAAAACATCGGATATAGTTCCCCTTTCATGCTTTTCAAACTCTCCTATAACAGTACCTGCCTCACGAACACTTCGCGAATCCATACCAAGCATAGTAACAATTCTAGTACTTATATTATATTCCGAAACTTCTGATGCCGGCTCATTATATAATTTCAAACTTCTTACACATCTAACCTGACATTTGCCTTCTGCTGCTCCATATGCAGACCCCTCTGCTGCCCACCAAGTTGCAAAACTACTTGTACTACTCCAATAATTATTTGTTTTTCTTGGTTCCATCTTAATTCGAGCATCCTCAGGAAGAGAGTTCATTCCAAACCAGTAATATGTACACTGGTGCACGGCTGGGAGATACCACTTAACCTCGGAAGCCTCTATGGTGCCATTGCCATTCTCATCCCTATTTCTCAATAGACACTGATACTCGGCAGCGGTCGTTCTCATTCCTATATTACCATTGAAGCCATTGGTAACATAGGTGCTCCATGTCTTACCAGAGACATTTGGAATATTCGCATATCCATTATCAGAATCCGTTCCGGTTCCGCCATAATTAGTTGTCGCAGCCGTCTCCTCGATCTGCTCGATTCCGAACGGATTCGCTACAGACAAGTCATAGAATGTCTTGATAGAACGCTGGGAGATATTGAAGAAGCCGTGGGTCAAGTCAGTGTATGTACTGTGACCATCCTTACTCTCAAATACGTTTGGACCGAGAATTACAGACATGGTACGGTCATCCGCATTGATGAACTTTTTAAGTTCAGCAGTTTTGTCCGCTGCATTATTCATCTTGTCCTCATAATAGTACTCATTCACATATGCTATGGTATAGTAATAAGCCTCACCATTATAAGTATCTTTGCTCCAATATGTTTTAGTCGTATTTGCACTCTGAAGATCAGCAATCAATCCGAATACATCAGTCGTATTCGACACACCAGGGTAAGAGCGATAGCCTTTATTTGCAGCAGGTTTACCAAAACGAATCCAGCTGTAATCCAATTTTTTCTTCTTCGCTTCGAAATTAGCAGGGGAATCAGTACTCTTCACCATAACATTTTTGCTGTACGGAGAATTGACCCTGACGGCATAAGTGCCGGCATCAACGTCAGCCTTTACCTTAAGCAACACAGTCTCATAATGAGAATCAAGTCTTACATCGAGGTACGCATCAGTCGTGTGGGTAATGTTTCCCTCAGCACCCGGCTGAATCTCACCACTATCCTCGGCCTTGGCCTCAGCGATAATATTATCCACGCCATTGACCGTAATCGTATAAGTATAGTGATAGTTACGCCTTACTGTAAAGTCATCGGCAGACTTTGTGAAGTTACCGAGATGAATATAATAAGTCACATCACCGCTGTAATTCTCCTCAGGTATCGAAATGGTACCTTTGACTGCCACAAAAGTTCCGTGCTTAGGAGCATATTTGAACGTATTATACTGTTCCTGAGTAGGATTCTCCACCCCGTCGCTATTGCGCTCCTCACGATTGAAATAAGTCCACCCATTGTCAGGAGTTCCTTTCACATTGCGAGTCTGCACATTCTCAGGCATATAGAACGCGAACTGGCTACCCACAATAGGGAAATCACTACCGTTATGGAACCTGTTCGTCTCGCTGACATTAAGATCTCCCTTGTACTCAATGGCATCATTCCAATCACGCTCCATCAATGTGCAAGAACGGGAATACTCATAAAGACCATAAGACTCCGGCTTGAACGTAACGTTAGCCGTAGTAGTCGTTCCCGCTATAGTATGCGAACCATTCACAAACTTGAAAGTAATCTTCGCCACACTACGTCTGAGACGGATAATGCCATCAAGCTTATTCTCGCCAGGCTTGATATCCAAAGAGCCGTCACACTGATCGTAAGTCTTGCCTGCAGCGCAATACTTTCCGCTCATGAGAACAGAAGTCTCCAGAATATCCAACGCATTGTTCTGCTTGGTGATGCAATAATCGAGGAACTCACTGCGGGTCAAACCCTTGAGAGCATTGATATCCACAGGGAAGAAGCCCTTGCCATAGTTCGCAACGGCATACATATACCATTTTCCGCTGCGCATCTCTTCGAGATCCTGAGCAGGAATGACAATGTTATACTGATAGTTCGATCCGACATTAGACGCGAAAGTCGGTGTAATCTCTGACACTATAGGCATAGCCTCAGCATCATTGGCCTTATAGAAGAAAATGGCAATCTGCTCTACTGCAGATTCCACAGCCTCAGTAGCCTTGGTGGAAATGTCTATCTTATCCTGACCGGGAGCTGAAATGGACATCTTGATGGATGTTACAGGCAAGCCTTCCTCATAGCCCGGACCAACTTCTTTTGCACAAGCAAAAACCGATGCCAACGCGGCAATCCACGCGGCACACTTAATCAAATTTCCGAATTTCATAATTTGCTTGATTTTAGTCGAATGAAACTTCCTGACCGATTTCATCCCACTTGTCCACTTCGACAAGCGGTTTGTCATCTTTCTGCACTACAGAAACATTGGAGCCGGCGCAGATACCGCTCTCCGTCAAGACCTGAACCTTTCTGGTTTCAGGAACCACATAAGGCAATTTACGTCTGTTCATCATATTATTTATTAGAGGTATATACATTTCAACCCTTAAAATTAATAATTTTTTATTGATTTATAGCAGTTTATCATAAAAAATCACGATTTTTTCTCCGTCTTTTCCGACGCCCTGCCACGTCTATGCTTTTTTCCCTTCTTGGAATTGCCATAACCATAGCCGTAACCGTAGCCATAGCCATATCCATAACCGTATCCGTAACCATAGCCGTAACCCTTGTGGCTGAAATCAGCGCCATTAAGGATAATCGCCATATTACGAAGCTTCTTCTCATCATACATGGTCTCCAGATCAGGCAGCTGCCTTCTGTCCAGACGGCCAGCCCTCACCACGAAGATGGTCATGTCTGCAATTCTGCCGGCAATAGTCGCATCCGCAACCATTCCCACAGGAACACTGTCCGCGATTATGAATTCGTAACGCTTCCGAAGCTCAGCAAACAGTTCGTCAAGCCTTTCATCCATAAGGAGTTCTGCAGGATTAGGAGCATGGGTTCCAGAAGAAATCACATCCAGCCCCTCTACATCCTTGTCATGATGGATGATGTCATCAAGCGTCAGAGAAGGATCCGCCAGATAATTCGTAACACCCACATGATGTCCGCCGAAGAAGGTACTCAATGTTCCCTTGCGGATATCCAGATCCAGCAGGACAACGGACTTCTTGGCAGCCACATAACTCTTGGCCAGATTTCTGGAAATGAACGTCTTGCCGTCGCCCTCACCCATTGACGTAGTCATGATGGCCTGGACAGGATGGTCTTTCTTCGACATGAACGCCATATTGGTACGGACAATCTTGAAGGCCTCCGCGACAGAAGACGACTCCTCATCCTTGTCCAGAGGGACATCCCCGATGAACGGAATCGAAAGCTTGCCCTTGATATCCTTGCGGCTGTGAATCTTGGTATCCAGGAACATAATCATCAGGAACACCGTTCCAGGCACAGCAAGACCGAGAAGCAACCCCAGCAGTATGTATTTGTTCCTGTCCGGAGAAATAGGACCGGACGGACCTGAAGCACCGTCAATGACACGGGCATTGTTGTCCACCATAGCCTGAGACAAAGCATTCTCCTCTCGTTTGTTCAGCAGGAACAGATACAAACTCTCCTTGATTTTCTGCTGACGCTCGATAGAAAGCATCTGCCTCTCCTTGGTAGGAATCGAAGCGACACGCACACGAGCACGAGACTCACGCGCCAATGCATCATTTCGTCTGACATTGATACTTACGATCATATTGTCCACTGCGCGGATGATGGACTGCTTCATCGCATTGAGCGAATTGTTCAGTTCCTCCACGACCGGATTCCTCTCGCTGCTGTCCTCGATGAGCTTGTCCCTGCGAAGCTTGGCGGCATTGTACTGGCTGATCTGACCTTCTATCTTCATGTCGCTGATACCGGTATTAGAAGGTATCAGGTCAATGTCCCTCTTTGGATCAGTCAGATATTCCTTTATATAATCCGCAAGCCTGAGCTGTGTGTCAAGTTCCAGCACATCAGAGTTATACTGCTGAGACTGATTCACATACATGCCTGCAGCACTGTTCAGGTCCACGATATTGTTGGCCTTCTTGAAGGACTCGAGGTCGGACTCCACACCTCCGAGGTCAGATTCAATGATAATCAGGCGTTCATTGATGAACTCGGCAGTATTGATGGCAACCTGATTCTTGTCATTGATAGCCTCCTCGTTATAGACGGAGATGAGGGTGTTCAGCACATCCTCGGCACGCGCAGGCGAGCTGTCTTTCAATGACAATGTCAGGATGGACGCCTCGTCCTCTTCCTGTCTGATTCCCAGACCGCCCTGATATCTCGCTACAACGTTGGAGATAGGGTTTCTTGTGACGAAGACAGGCTCGCCGAACCAATCCTTGCTGTAATAATTGGTCGGGGTCACGAGCATCCGGACACCTGCAACATTGACAGTATCTCCAAAATCAACAATGAGTTCCTTCGCATCTTCGCCGTCAACGCGCTCGACGACGCGCACGAGGAATTTGCTGAGTGGTGTCACTTTCAATGATACGTATTCCCAGTCCTGAAGTTCAGGGAAGGTCACTCTGACAGGTGATTTCGTATAGAGTTCGGACATCAGCAGGCCATCCTTCACCTGATAATCCACATCTGCATTGACCCTCTTCACCACTTCACGCATCAGTTTGCGGGAGCGGAACTGGAGAATCTCATTGGCAACATTGACCTTGTTTATATAGTTGTCGTAACGGTCGAGACCGGCAGAGGCAATCTTGTTCGACGGGTCCTTGATGATGACTGTCGCGCTGCGGAAGAACACCTGCGGGGTGGACGAGTACTTCAGCCAGGCCAGGCCGACGAACACGATGACAGACAACAAAAACCATTTCCATTTGGAAGCAAGATACAAGAGGATGTCCATGACATTGACCTCATCATTTCTATTCTGATTCATAGTCACTTATCCTTTTATTTTGTATTTATTGCCCAGATTACGGAACATATCGCAGTGATTGCAGACAGGAAGATCGTGATGAACTTCGTTGTCGTGTCGCCCTTGTCCGCCTTTGCATACTTAGGTTCCACATAGATGATGTCATTCTGCTGGAGGAAGAAGCATGGAGAGTTCAGCACCTCGCTGCTTCTGAGGTCGTGGTAGAATTTCTCTTTCTTCCCATCGATCTCCCTGATGACGCAGACCCTGTCCAGACGTGCCTTCGGAGTCAGGTCACCGGCATTGGCAATGGCCTCCAGAAGCGTAATCCTGCCGTCTTCGACGGTGAAGGTGCCATTACGGGCGACCGCGCCCCAGACTGTGTACTTGAAGTTCTTGAAGTCAATGTTGACCATCGGACTTTTTATGTACTCGCCTTCGACAATCATGTCGCGGATGAGTTCAGAAGCTTTTCTAGTTGTAAGTCCGTCAAGATGGACGGTTCCGAGTATCGGAAAGTCAATGTTGCCTTCAGAATCGACTTTGTATCCGTCCTCATCCGGGGATGTGGACTGGCTGACGCTTCCATCGGCATTGACATTGACCGCATTCCCGCGGTTGAACGGGATGGCAAGTTCCGGCTGTTTGCAGGTGACAGTTATACGAAGTCTGTCATTTGGCCGGATTACCGCCTCGTGTGCCGAATCATACTTGTAGCCGACTCCGGGCTCCATATCATTCAGATACACAAACTTTTTCGGTGATGCGCACGATGCCACAAGCACCAGCAACATCAGGATCAATAATTTGTTTTTCATTGTTTTTGGGGTATTTCAAGTTTGGGTAACATCCGCAGCCTCCGATGTTCCGGAAGCCGCTGGATTATCCTTCAGTATTGTTTCATGACATATTATTGCAGCCTTGTCATCAGGCCTACATTCCATAAGACCGACCGGGACAGATTCGGACAGAATCTCAAGCGTATCGCACAACCTGTTCTCCTGCAGAGGGTCCCTGTGCAGAGCCGAGCAGCTCGGATATATGCAGAGGAACGCATCCAGTCCCTCTTTCAGGGTCATCCGATTCTCCTGCGACTGTTCCAGACGGACAATTCCGCCGAGCGGCACTTTCTTGTCGATATAGACTGGCTTCTTTCCGCTCCACGGAGTCCCGTATGCGAAAGCCTTTCCATCTATAATCCTGATTGCGGGGTTGTCGTCATTCAGCAGCCAGGCATCACGGAAGTTCCTCAGCCACAGCTCGGAATGAGTGCTCTTCCCTGTTCCGCTCTTGCCGAGAAACAGATAGGCAACGCCGCCAAGAACGACCGCCGAAGCATGAACCGAAATCCCGCCCCGGGAAAGCACCGCCTGCGACCACATGATTCTAAGCATCGAGCAAAGAACCATGCCGGCATCCGGATCGTTCAGGTCAATATCAGCAGAAGCTTCGCTGAAGTCTTCAGCCACAGACATATAATGGTCAATGTCAGTGTAGCTCATCTCCAGCCACCAGTCCCCTGCCGCTGTCCTGTACATACTTACCTTTCCGACATCGCTTTCCGTCTTTTCGATGAGTTCAAGGCCGGAAGGTCTCTCAAGCACTTCGGCATTGACCTTAAACCTGAACAGCAAGTCCTCCGACCGGCAGGTCCCGAACGTCCGGAAGGACGGGAGCATCGTCGTGGTATCGACTCCGTCCGGCAGGTCAAGCGAGAAGACGAAATCCGCTATCTTGTAGTACGTTGTCTGTCTCATAATTGTCCTCCCGCAAGCTGTACTATCTGCCAGAAATATTCATCCGGAGCATAGCGGGCAGCAAATAATGCATTGGCCATGAACGCTTTGAGAGTCCGGACCTTACCCTGTCCGCTTCCCGGTATCGACCTTCCGAAGTTTCCGGCGAGCAACACTCTTTCCAGAAATTCCGACGCGTCGGCATGAGGTTCCGAGTAAGGCAGGAATTCCTTGCCGAGCCCCAGAAAATCGGTCAGGAAGGCGTGAACCATGCGTGTCCACGAGGTGAGGCCTGCTTTCCGGTACATGTCCCGGAGCTCTTCCGCGTCATACATTCCGTCGTAAGAATAATATGCCCTTGCAAGATCACAAATCTGCCGCAGTCCGACTCCGCGTCCGAAAGCGTGTTTCATGACATGAGAATGGAGGACGAGCAGATTCAATGCCGGTACAGGCCTCAGCATCCCGCCGTTGCCTGTCTCAAAGCCAGGATTTTCATCCAAGGTCCTCAGCCACTTGCGTTTACGCGGAGCGCACAGGTCAATGTAAGACGGATGATGCTCTACCACTATCCCCTGCACCGCGTAAGTGAAACTTCCGTCGGGCTTATGTTCGGGAACGTAGCCATGCTGTCGCGCCACAGCCTCAGAGGCTTCAATGTCATCGAAATACAGGTCAATGTCACCGCACTCGCGGCTGTAGGGCCTGGCGTAGAGGCTCGCACATTCCTGACCTTTGAAGCATACCGGTCTGAGATTCCGATACATTTCAGAAAGCAGGGCTGTAACATTGGCCATGGTGCCGTTCAGCCTTTCGATTCTGTCAGACTCGACAGCCCAACTGGCCAATATTCCTTCCGGAGGCAGCTGATTTTCAGGCAGATGCTCCAGAGAATCGGCGACTATGGCAGATACGGTTTGGCTCCTGGACTTTTCGAAGACTTCCTGCCATTCATCGGAACCCAAGGGAAAGAGTTCCGGGCTGTCAGGGGGTCTGTTCCAGAGACCGGACCGGAGCAAGGTCAGCAGTGCTTTGTCTGTTCTTGTCAATGCCAACTTCATATTATTCTGTCACGAGTCCGTTTTCTTTCCAGTTTTCGAGCAGCGCCGCGGAGTCGCCGGTGGCCGTTTCGAGTGAAACGTCATAGTTGCCGCACAGGCAGGCAGCCATATCGTCGAGTGTGAAAGGGTTGTCTTTCAATGTATTCCAGAGATAGGCCGCAGTGTCATTGAAAATATAGACCTGAGACATATTGCTGTTCTTTCCGTCAGCTTTCACTACCATGTTCTGCTTTCCGAGCCGGCGCAGCACGCAATTGGGGTTTATCTTCATATTAGTATTAGAACTTCTTGCCGGTGATGATGGACATGACTGTGAGCCAAATGATTTTAGTATCCATTACCAACGTTCTGTTTTCAAGATAGTCGATGTCCATGTGCAGACGGGTCAGCATCTTGTCCATCGTATCAGTGTAACCATTGTACAGTGTGGCCCAGGAGAAAAGTCCCGGACGCAACTGATACAGTCTCTCATAACTGTCATTGAGCTGCATAATCTTGTCAATGAAGTATTTGCGCTCAGGTCTCGGGCCCACGAAACTCATATCTCCACGGAACACGTTCCACAGCTGCGGGAGTTCGTCGAGATGGTGGTCGCGGAGAAATTTTCCGACTTTGGTCAGGCAGTTGTCATCCTTGCAGCAGAGTGCAGGGTGGCCGTCCTGCTCAGAGTCGATACGCATTGACCTGAACTTGTAGATTGTGAACGGACGGCCGAGGTAGCCGATACGTTCCTGACTGAATATTGCCGGGCCGCTGCTTTCCAGACGGATTGCTATCCATATTATAAGGAAGAGCGGGCTGAAGACAATCAGTCCGAGTCCTGAGGCGACGCAGTCAAGGATGCGTTTCAGGGCCTCGTCGAATAAAGTAAATGTACGACTGCTCTTGATTGCAGTCAATGTGTCTGTACTCATTTTTTAGAATATCAGTTTTTATTTCAGTTTTTATTAGATTTCGGCTTAGTAATCCTCTAAGATTACCAACTTATTTTTTAACGCTTACTAAAGTATCTTCTTGTAGCAAGTGAGTTGGCGGGTTATCATTACATCTGAGGTGAATAGCGAATTGAAGCGCGCCAATGCTCCATCGCTGTATTTCCTGTACTTCTCCTGCGAAGAGGTTATTTCGCAGAAGGCATTGGCAAGTGCCTCAGGGTCACGTGGTTCGACATTGACACCAGATACTCCGTCATCATTGACCCAGGACACTCCGGAGCCCGGGATCTTGGTCGCGACTACAGGCCGGCCGAGGGACATCGCTTCGATCTGGACGATTCCGAAGGCTTCTGTCTTCATGATGCTGCTTAGGCAGAAGATGTCGCAGGCGGTGTAGTATGCCGAGACTTTGTCGTCCGGGACACGTCCGAGGAGTCTTACTTTGGAGGCAAGTCCGCCAGCATCTATCGCGGCCTGGAGTTCGTCTTTCATCGGGCCGGAGCCTCCGATGAGTATCATCCAGCTGTCATCCAAGTACTTGGCAGATTCTATGAGGCAGCCATAGCCTTTATACGGAACGAGGCGCCCCATCGTGAAGACGATTTTCTTGCCTTCGTATGTCTTGCGGATTTCAGCTGCTCCCTGAGCGTCAGGCTGTAACGGTGCGATGCCTATCGGGATGCATTCTGTCTTGTCCTGCACTTTCCTGAGGTATGGCGATGCTGACAGGTAGGCCGGCGTGGTTCCGATGATTTTGTCGGCGCAGCGGATCAGCCAACTCTGGAGCGGTTTGTACATCGCCATCAGAAGAGGACTTTTCTGGATGTCGCTGTGCCAATGCAGGACGACCTTGCCTTTGTATCCTGAAAGGAAGAGGGCCAGAGCCGCCATCGGGTCAGGATGGTGAACGTGGATGAGGTCGTATTTGTCACGCCATCTGCGGACTTCGCCTATCATTGAGGGCGAAAGCATTGTACCGGAGAACTTTGCGATTGTCGGGCAGATGGTCACGGATGCATTGGCATTGACCTTTACCTTTCCGGGAGGGACTCCGGCGGAGGCACAGAGCATGTCGCAGTGCACTCCCCGGGTCGAAAGGCCGGCGGTCAGGTCGTACATGACTTTCTCGACGCCTCCGAGCACGGGCCAGAATTTTCCTAACTGAAGTATATTTATATCAGCCATTCAATAGTTCTTTGTATAGTTTTATGTAATCGGCATAGCGGTCGGCCTTCCTGAAGTTGGCCAGTCCGTATGCCCGGCAGTTGTCCCGCCAGACGGAACGGTCCGTCGCGGCTATCTTTCTCGCTGCGGCCAGGGCCTGGGCGACGTCGCCACAGTCGGTCACCATACCGCATTGACCTGTAACGGACTCGGGGCTTCCGCCTGTCCTGTAGGTCACTACCGGGGTGCCGCAGGATATCGACTCGAGGTTCACGGTCGGGTAGTTGTCCTGATAAGTCAGGTTCAGGAACGCGTCCGCTGCGCTGTACAGTTCGGCGAGTTCGTGGACGTCAGAGGTCCTCGGGATGCCGATTATGTTGGCCGGCATGCGGGTCATCTGATTCTTGTCCAGGCCTACCAGAACGATGACTTCCTGCGGGGTCATCATTGACGCCATGCTCATGAAGTCGTCGAGCCCTTTCGCGGTGCTCCAGATACTTGCCGCTCCCATATACATTTTCCTGTCGCCGATTCCGTAGCGCTTGCGGACTACTGTGCCGTCTGACGGCTTGAAGACTTCCGTGTCTATACCATTATGTATGACTTTGTAGCGGAAATCTTTCAGGAAAGATTGCTGCATTTCGCCTTTCAGCCAGTCCGAGACGGTGACGATGGTCATTTTGTCGGACGGGATGGAGCAGAATGCGTTTTTCTTGTCGCGCCAATTTTTGGCGGAGCGGTCTATGAGCCAGCTTTTCGGGAATTCTCGGGTCTGGGGGCATTGGCCACAGCCGTATTTCCATTTGTCGCAATCTGCTTTCATGTAGTAATAGCAGTGACCGGTAAAAAGCCAACAGTCGTGGACTGTCCAGACGACTGGTTTTCCTGAACGGCTAAGCCAATCGAACAGTATCTTATAGTTCAGGAAATAGCCATGAATGTTATGTATGTGTATTATATCAGGATTTATCCTTTCAATATCTTTTATAAATTTCCTTGTAGCGGCGTCTGAGGCCAGGCCATGACGGTCAAACAATCTTGTAATCATGCCATGGAAAGCGACACTCAGCGGATCTCCGACAAACACTCTCTTGGAAGTGCATGACATCTTTCCGTCGCGCCCTACACTATATGCAATATAACTTTCCCATCCGGCAGACATGGCAGCCTCTCCGATTTCCCTTACAATTCTACCGGTCGATGTGCTCGTCCTCAGAACGGGATTAATTTGCAACAGTCTCATTAGCAGTCGGTTTTAGTGTTTCGAACAGGTTAATCCATTTTTCCATCACCTTTTCTTCAGAAAAAGTTTCAGAGATTTCCAGGGCTGATTCTGACATCCTCTTTCGAAGAACATCGTCCGTCATCAATTTCGTAAGACGCTCCGCGAATGTGTCGATGTCTCCGTCGGTGACTATATATCCGTTGTTTCCATCCCTGATGATGTCGTATGGTCCGCATTTGAAGTCAAACGATACGACAGGAAGGCCGCAGGCCATTCCTTCAATCATCACCATAGGGAAGCCCTCATAGTGTGATGTCATCACCAGAATAGAACTCCTGATGTATTCGGAGCCAATGTCTTTCACAGGCTTATGGATAGTCACGCTGTCCCTGATTTTCAGCACATCTATCATATCCTCAAGTTGCTGTTTCCATTCACCCTGCCCGAAGATGTCCAGTTTCCAGTCTGAAAGTGCCGGATTTCTCATGACTTTCTCCCAGATGGCCAAAAGCCTGTCAAAGCTTTTCTGGTAGTCCAGACGTCCCACAGCGACTACTCTGTGAGGTGTCGAGTCCGTACTTTTGTCTGACAATCTCATGGCGGCATTCGGTATGACTTCCATATTCGGAAGTCCGCCCCACAATGCCGCATCTTCATTGGTCAGGACGATGAACTTGTCGAAACGTCTGACCATCATAGGATCCTGTCTTGTACGCCAGAGGTCAGCAAGTCTCAGAAGTCCTTTTCTTCCATAGAGGAGGCGGAAGAATCTGTTATAGTGCAGTTCGAGAACCTTGCGGCTCCCGTCCTTGATTTTCGGAATAAAGGAAGACTCTGACGGATAGAGAGAGACCATTATATCAGTTTTATTCTTTTTCAAGAATTCCGTCAGGGCCTTCCTGTGAGCCCGTCTCTTATTGAAATACCCCAAAAATTTCAGAAGCGGGCTTTTATGGTTGTCATCGGAATAATTGATTCCCAGGTCGGTGATTTCCACGCCTTCGGGAAACGGATAGAACGGTGGGCGTCCATGCTGGTCTGTCGTCACAATGGACACGTCCCATCCCATCTTATTCTTCAGATATGTCACTTTATTAAGAAGCACCCTTTCCATACCGCCGGGGTTGTAGATGGAGTGGATGCAATATGTCAATTTCATGGAGGTTCAGTTTTAATATGTGGTTGTCAATGACAGTTTTTCACTTGTAAATTACGCCATACACAAAGCGCTGGAACACATTGAAATAAATCCAGATTGCAGGATAGATGCCCCACGCTGCGAACTGTTGCAGGAGCTTTATTCTGAACGACAGGAGCTTGTTGTTCCAGATGTATTTGTCGGCTTCCGGATACCATTCTTGCCAACGACGGTAGTCTTTTAAGCTTCCGGTCAGGAGGAACGGCAGTTTGACATTGAGCTTGAACAATGCGATTCCTTCAGTCAAGCCTTTTCCGAACACGCTTTTCAGGTATCCTATGGTTTCGTCGGTATTGAATTTCAGGTCGGCCAGAGCCCTGTCTGAAAGCGATCCGCTGGACATGGCCACGTCGCTTTTCACATAATGATAGAATGCTTCGTGGACGTATGCGCCACGTACTGCCCTGGACATCAGGCGAATCATGGTCATGTCTTCGCCCATGCTGTGGCCTTCCGGAAAGCGGATTCCGTTGTCTGTATAGAGTTTTTTCCTGACGATTTTGTTCCAGACATTGTACTTCATCGTGCCGTCCAACATTGACCTTACCGCTGCGAACTGCGTGCTGCGCATCGGCTGCGACATGTACCTTTCGTTGTGAGGGAATGTCAGATACCAGTCGCACCACACGATGTCTGCGCCACGGGTCAATGTCGCCATGTACATTTTCCTCAGCATATCGGCTTCGACGTAATCGTCACTGTCACAGTGATATATGTATTCACCTTCGGCTGCGTCCATTCCGGTATTTCTTGCTGCAGGAAGACCCTTGTTCACGGGGTGCGTCAGCAATTTCACCTGATCTTTGCGCTCAGGATGCCTGGCAATGACAGTCTTGAGGATGTCAATGCTATTGTCCGTCGCCGCATCATCCACGAAAATGAATTCGATTCCCGACTTCATCGTCTGGGACAGCAGCGATTCCGCACAACGTTCTATGTACTTCCCGACATTATAAATCGGAACTATGACTGAAACATTTATCATAAAATTTATCGCATATCGACAGTCTGGCTGTCGGAGGTAATATTCTCTTCTATCTTGAGTTTTTCTGGTTCAGTTTTGTAGGGCATGCAAAGGAACAGGGCAAAAACCAAAAAGATGTCTGTGGACACTTTGCACCAAATGGTAAAATTCAGCAAGAGGAGCATCAAAAACAATGAGCCCATTTCTGGCAGACGTTTCCTGCAGGTCAATGCGACCTTTATGAAGTAAGCCATGAAAGTTATCAGGCCGAAAATACCGAAATAAAATATAAATCGAAGGTAGCCGATGTCTGTGTTCTGATAAAAGCCATGCCATCTTACGCCTGTGTAATAAGGTTCCCTATCGTATGGATTATCGAAATAACCATTGCCAATAACCCATGTCTTGATTTCATCTGGAAAAACAACCATATTTTTCAGAATCTCATTCGAGCTAACTTCCCATGTGCCTTTCTCGGCCAGACTGAAAAAGCCTTCAAAAGCAAATCTAAGATTATACTTAAATACAGGGCTAATGTTATAAAATAGAACAGTGAAGCAAATTGCAACAAAAAGCATAATCCCTGTCATCCTCCAAATTAATTTATGCTTCTCTATAGAAATGATTGAAAAAGGTCGAGTAAGAATCAATAAATACAAGAAAGCCAGAGCCACACCAATAGTAGTTGTTCTGGCTATCATATTTCCGACTATTGAAATAAACATAAAGGCGGAAAGATACCATAACATATGCCAGAACTTTCTCTTCTCATCAAGTTCTTGTTTAGATGAAATCTGAACAATCTGATATATACACATCAGCAATATAGCGCAAAATCTCGTACCTGCAACGTCCAGACTGCAACCTATTCCATAAAGCCGATGTTCATTTTTCCCCATAAATCCTTGACCAGATAAAAACGAATCCACAAATTCCTTTACAGAGGGAATGCCATCTATAATAAGAGCCAAGGAGCATTGCACTACACAAAGGACTATAAGATAGTCACAAATCAACGTAACATTGACACGCCCATGAATAGTCCGAATTAACGCCAACACAAGGTTCGCAGCACTTAACCATACTAACATTGACACAATATAAGTTGCATATGTATAGTCATGAGTACCATTGTATGTCACAGAAATAAAGCCTATTAGGGAAACAATCACGGCAAGTATTGTTATAAGCAGAAAATCATTATCGGCTGCCACCTTCCGTTTCTTAGCAAACTGAATTGCCAGTACGACCAGCCCTACACCTGCCATCATCATCTTAGTATTCATTCCCGGCATGAAAGTGAATTCGAACGGAAAAAAATAGAAAGAGAGCACCACCAATGCCAGCGTATATAATATATATTGCATTCGTTTATGTCAATTAAACAATCCTTCTTCCGTAAACAAAGTACCTCAACAGGATCTTGACTCTTTTCCACAGAGGAAGAAGGTCATAATCATTGATTTTCCTATAGAAGAAGTCAAAGTAGAATTTCTCGTCAAAAAAAGGAGATTTCCTGTAGTATTCCCACCAAATATCGAAGTTAATGCAGAAATCTTTCCATGGCTTGTTGCCATTATAGTGAACAATGCCACTTGCAAAAGCCTTCTCAATAGATTTCTTATTCCAAATAGGTGTCAACGAATCAAAATCTTCTACCGCAAGTTGATTGATAAAAGTCGTAAAACAAAAATCCGGGCCCAAATACTTAATTCTTCCATTACAAGCAATATTCAATATATCCATATCCTGGAACATATACTTATTCTTAGCAAGTTCTCTGAACCTATTGACAAGATTTCTCTTTCTGATTTCTTCTGAGTTGATGATAAGATTACCAGAATAGATTATGTCTTCAGGACTAATCCCTATTTCCTTTTCATAATACTTTTTATAAGATGGGACAAACTGAGCCAAAGACTTGACACCTGCGAAACAACAGTCTGTCATATCCGTATTTTCAAATGTCTCAGTCAAATCACTTCTGAATATAACATCAACGTCAGAATAAATAATCTTATCGTACTCCGGTATGATTTCCGGAATCAACAGGCGATAATATGCAGGAGTCGTTATGCCTCTGATTTCAAATGCATTATCAAACTCATTACCAACAGGTCTGAATGTCAGTTTACAATTGTCATAGTATTCCGGCAATTTCACAAGGTCTGTCTGGGTCATTGACTGATTTGCCGGATGCAATATAAAGATATCATAACTTGTATCTTTCTTTGCATTCATCAGTAGTGATGAGATGCAGACACATGCAGGCATAACCAAGTTCTTGTCGAATGCAAAAACAATAGGTATCGTCATATTATCAAAGGTAATTTTCTATATTCTTCACTTTTGAGGAATTTACGTCCCTCCTTCATAGCATCAAGCTTGATTCTGAATATATCAAACCTTCCTTTTATCAGTGATATCACTAAAGCAAAGGCAAAAGCATAACCGATGCATAGTATGTCAATAAGCCTCATCACAACTGATTTTTCCGGAAGGTATATGAATCTATGCCAGAAAATGGTCTTATAGACGAAATCCGCATAGATAAGAGACCTTTCTTTCTCCTTAGAAGTATTATGTCCTGCATCCAAATGTAAGATACCCGTATTATATGCTGTAAGTTCCTTAAGGCCAAACTTATACATCTTATAATACATTACCTGATCATCCCCTATCGAATATCTATGTCTGTCCATCCAAAGTTCTTCTTCAAAATGTATAGACAAAAAATCGGATTTTCGACACAGGAAACAAGCACCAGCATTAGTCTGTGACCAGTATGCATCTTTAACAGGATGAGCGTTATACGAATATCCTGCAGTCCGCATTACCTTGTATCCCCACTGACTGTCTTTATATCTGGCTCTCATTCTTCCTGAAGCCGCCATCATAAACCTTTGCTTGAATGGACGCTCAGAATTAGGATAAATATCAGGAGAGACAACGTCCGCACCATATTTCACCAGAAGACCAAACATCTTTTCTATGATATCGGCAGGAAGATACAAATCATCGTCAAGGAATAATATATACTCTGTCTTAACTTCATCGTAACGCAAAGCTCTCTGCGCCACCATCCCCTTCTTGACGAAAATATACTTCTCCTTTCCTACTGTCTCCGACGGAATCTGGTATCCTTCAGCCATATAGACCAATATCTCTTCCGGCGGAATCGTCTGGCTGACAAGCGAATCGAGTAACGTCTGATATTTAGACCCGGCAGTGCCAAGAGTTCGGATTACTGCAGTATATTGCATATTCAACTTTTAAATGATTTATGAGATGCAACAAATTGTCGCATTACGTCATACAAACGATATTGTCTAAAATATAAAAGAACTCTGCCTACTTGCTCCTTCCATAATCCATTTTTACTGTTTCGTAAATATAGCGCCAAATCCAAACTTTTAATCACCTCAATTCTTTTATCTGCTTTGAAATCGCTATTATGATATAGCGAATTTAGTACTCTTCGAACATACGAAGCTACAAGCCATCCAAGATTTTCTATTGCACGATTATCCTTGATGTTTTTTCGCTGAATAATTCTATTAACCAAACAACGAATAGTTCTATATGAAGCTAGCTCTGAATCAATAGGATTAATCCTTTTTGTTAATGAGCCCGACACATCACAAGTATAATAGTAATCAGTACCTGAAGAAACATAGATTTTATCAGTAATCAGCATAAAAGAAAACAAGAAATCTGCGTCCTCTCCTATGTGCATCATCTCATTAAATCTAAGACCATTCTCATAAATAATACTAGCCCTATATAACTTAGCCCAAGGAGACGTATGCCAGTGCATATCACTATCCACAAACAATCGTTCAAAATTAGTTGCATTAACTCTAAACTCAGGATAAACCTCAGCCTTTTCCCCCATAGAGTCGCATATGACAGCATATGAAATAATCAGGTCTGTACCTTCATCAGCTTTCGATATTAGATGCTCGAGATACATACAACTGCACCGATCATCGGCATCTACATAAGTAATCCATTCCCCCCTCGCATTATCCAACCCAAGATTTCTTGCGGAACTGACACCACCATTAGGTTTATGAAAGGCCCTGACACGAGCATCCTTTTCAGCGTATTCGTCACAAATACGTCCTGAATCGTCCTTACTTCCATCATCAACCAGAAGCAGTTCGAAATACGTCATCGTCTGAGACAGGATACTGTCAACACAGCGATTAAGATATTTCTCCGCATTGTACACTGGTACGATAACCGAGACAAGAGGGGTATTATTATCTGTCATGGTACTTTCTTTCCAACATTTCGCTCAAATAGCCAAGACTATGAGCCTTAAGTGTTTGCAACCGAGCATATACGTCAGAATAGTCTATCGGAGCTATCAGTTCGGAGCGACGAGCGCTGAACTCTCCATAATCATTGACCATTCTTCCTTCAAGCCCGAGTTGCGATAGCATTGACACAAATCTGTCTGCGCCGCGAGAGTGATTTACAATCGCAATGAACGGCTTACGGTTTATGACTGAAAAAACGCAGCCATGGAATGAATCAGTAACGACAAAGGACGCATTCCTGAAATTGTCAAGCCAGGTCTGGATGGTAATAATTTTATCCGGGCTTCCGTCTGACTTCTTGGGAGACAAGCCCATAAAGCTCTCTTTAAGACCTAACTCGCAGGCAACATCATTGGCAATTTTCGCCTTTTGCCCGTCCGTATCGAGAACATAACTGACAAGAGTATCTTGCTTAACAGTTACTGAACATGAAGTTTTCGGCCTTTCAATAACATAATCTTCAGCGCCGAGCAGTAATGTCGGGTCCAGAACAAGTTCAGCATGTTTTCCGAAATACTGTTCCACAAGTCCGACAGCGGACTTCTCACGGACGGAGATAGCGTCGAAACGCGATGACAGCCTTTTGCACGTCTCCAGCATCTGCTCAGAAATAGGGTTCTCAGATGTTCCGAAAGACGCGCCATAGGTAATTTTCAGCACCTTGTCATCCTCAGGGAGGAATCCTGCAAAGAAATCAGGCAAATATGGAGAATAGCACTCTCGCCAAACCTGATCACTGCCAACAATAAGGCAATCTAGTTTCTCTTTCTTAACCCGTTTGAGGAGCGCTTTTGAAGATCTCAATGGACTAGTTATGTTAAGGTATTCACGTGTAAACTTAAACAGCACTGAGTAGTGATCATGTTCCCTTTTATCTATTACATATTGCTGACTCCACGGGCTCAGGATCGCAATGTTCTTCTGCCCCAGAATATATCTTCGAACCAGACACTTCAATACACTCCCACACCTCCGGAGAATCAAACCGGCAGAAGGTGCAGCAAATGTGCGATCCAGGACTACAACTTCATGCCCCATCCGTTCCAAAACTGTCTGAAGAGCATAACATTGAAGAATACCTCCGTAATTAGATACACGAGGTTGGGTCAAGATTCCGATTTTCACGATTGTTTCTATTATTTCTTGAGGCGGTCCCAGAACGAGCGCTTTGGTTCCGCTGCAGAATAAATTTTTCTGTAATACTCTCCCCAGGAGAGGCCCGAATGAATCATCTCGTAGATGACACCCCAGTCGGGAAGGCCGCCGAGGTTGCGATCATCAATGAAAATATCAGCTGTGAGCTTTCTCGGCTGCCGGACAATTTCATCCGCGTCGTAACGAATTTCAGGATGATTCGTATTGACGGCGTAAAACTCGACCCCGCGGGCGGAACACCATTCGACAGCCTCTTTGAGCAAATCGCCTTCGCGAACAGACCAGAGGATGAGCCTATGGCCTTCGGCGATGAGCAATTTCAATGTTGCTGTGGCAAATGGAATTTCTTTTCCTATTTCGGGATACCTATGTTCTACAATAGTTCCGTCAAAGTCAATTGCGATGGTCATGCGTCAGATGGTTTCGATAAATTCAGGTGAGACAGAAACGAGGGCGACGGACATTACGCCTTTTACCTCGATTACAACTTTCTTGGACCTCATGCCTTTAAGTTTCACGAACATACCTTCGCAACCTTGGAAGATTCCCCCGGTTATCCGGACTTTCTGACCTTTGGAGAGGTTGACCTCGCCTGCCGGATAGTACCGGAGATTCTCCTCACAAGAAGCAGTCACTGAAATGAATCGGGCCATATCATCATCCGGGACGATAATCTTGTTCCCGGTCCTCCCGTCCATCATGTACTGCATGAATGGAATACGTCCGGAATTCTTGACTTCCGTCATCCTGTCCTGTGTACAATTCACAAAGACAAGATTCCTGACTGCAGGTTCCAGAACTCTCTTGCCGTCTTCGGTTACGTGCCACTGCATAGGTGTATAACTGGCGATGCCCAGCGAATCCAGAATTCTCTTGACCTCGGCTTCCCTGCGATAAGTGACTCGCATGGCAAACCAAAGTTTTATTGTCTTTCTGGCCTTGACCTTAAGGTAAGCACATACCTCTGGGGCTTGATTTTTAATGTATTCCATTGAAAATCAACTACTTATATCAATTTTTTAATAAATACCGCTGTTATTTTGCTTGTTATAGCCTGAAAGTTAGGTTATGTTCGGCAAGTGGACGGCTGTCTCTTCTTATTAATTCAGGAAAAAGCCTTGCTTATCAGTAACGGTCGGTCCATTACTCTGCTCCTATCCTTTATAATTTTTCTAAATGCAAAGAAAGTGGATTTTGCTTTGACTAACGTGTTAATTCTTGTCAAAAATCGACTTTTTTCACAAAAAACCAGCCGAAAAATTTTACAGAAAATCTTGTCAAATCAGTACCGAAATCGACAAGTCATTTTCAGAACTATTTAGTTTTCAGTGTTTTATGAACGATTACTCGTCCCCCCCCCATTCGATGTGGTGCGATATGCAGAAGGTGTCACTCCTGTAAAAAGTTTGAATGCTTTCGACATTGAAGATGCATCAGGAAAGCCTGTAAGCGCAGCTATGTCGAGCAATGTCATCTTAGGCTCAGTCTGCTGAAGCAGGCGCTTGACTTCCTCTACCCTGAGAGACTTTATCCAAGTATTGAAGTTCTTCTCATAAATATTGTTCAGAAAGTCTGAGAGCAGTCTCGGGCTGACTCCCATGCTGTCTGCAGCACTCGACAATGTGATTCCTTCCGTGAGATATAATTTATCCGGACTTTCGCTCCATTGTTTTACAATCTCGTCAATTCTTCGTCTGTCCGGTGTTTCAGTATCGGAAGCAGTTTCTTCAGGCTCATGCACATCAGATGCGGTTTCTTCTATGGGTGACGGTTCCGGAGTCATATCCGAATCCATAAAATCTTCACTATCATTGACATCGCCTGCAACTGTAAATGTATCCTTATTCTTGTGTGGCGCTTCGTTGTAGGTGAATGCCGGCGAAACGAGATTAAAGATATGCTGGAGGTTTATCAGTACGACAGTAAACAGAATGAACAAGCCCGTATTCAGGCTCATTATTACCAGCCTGTGAACGGCGTTTACACTAAAAAAGAAGAAGAATGTCGTTATTACATAGATGAGTCCACTTTAAAAAGTCAGCAGAGCCGACCTAATTAATATTACGTTAGTT
>OGRU01000608.1_pt1 | contig 32538 bp, 30 predicted proteins | sample 1553541 | NCBI WGS metagenome assembly OGRU01 (sample SAMEA2580068, study PRJEB22360) | human gut metagenome | biome: human gut; feature: human-associated habitat; material: faeces | place: Denmark | collected 2008/2010
TAGATAAGTATTTAGAAAATTAAATAGAGTATCATTATCTCCATCCTCCACGGGGAGTATGACTTGCATATTTATAATCATATAATCCTCTACGATTGAAATGTTAAAAATAGTTTTTCTCTTGGTAGATTCATTCAAACTCTTACATTTGCTAAAAACAATTAAGTTATGGGTAAAGATAAAAGTGAAACTAAACCTAAATACACTAGAGAATTTCATAGTGGTGAAAGGAATAAAAAAGAAGTTAAAGTTCCTAGTAAACTTAAACTTGGAAATATTGGTATTGATAGTATTATTAAAACTAAATAATTTAGTGTTATGATTAAAGTTGAAAGTAAATTTAAAGATTTTGGTATTCAAATACCTACTGACGTTAGCGAAATAACAAGTGAAGCACTTGACGCTGTTCTTACTAATGTAGTTGTTGCTAAACACTATTGTGTTGTTGCTCTTTGCCAAAATGAAAGTTTGTTTGGTGTTATTAATAATAAAGTAAGTACAGTTGAGGTTATGCCAATTATTGCTAAAATTAGTAAAGAAGATGCTGAACTTATTGGTATGAACCAAATGGATAAGATTATTATTGACCGTTCTACTCTTGAACGTGGTTATCATCTTTATCTTAAACATAATGTTCTTAGCCCTCAATTTGTTAATAAGTATATTACTAATGATACTGAACTAACTCGTTCTATTACTGTTGGTACTTTTGGACAAAATCAAGGATATAAAAAAGGACAGAAAGTTTGGTTTATTGAATTTAAAGTTATAGCTATTAATGATTTAAGAGCTGCTATTACTGATAAACATAAAGCTATTAATCCTTTTGTTTATCATTCTGCTGAAAAAGCTAATTAGCCATTTCGTCTAAATAATCGAACTCTTCTTAAAACTACTTATGTATAATTTAAAATTATAGGTACTTGTGTTCTTATTTATAGTAGTAATTTAAGAAGAGTTCTTAAACTTTCAATTATGGATTTTAAGACTAATACTAGTTTTAATATTACTAATACTAGTTCTCATGAAGATTTTGATGATGATTATATTCTTATCTATAAAGATATAAATAATATATTAGATGATATTGGATTTCAAGGTGATGATAGAATACTTTGTAAATCTATTATTGAAAGTCTTGAAAAAGAAGCTAGTATTAATATACGAAAAGATAAATGTGTTGCTATTCCTCATATTGGTACTATTCAAAAGAATTGGTATCGTTCCAAACTTATTAGTCATTATAAAGACTTTAAAGAAGTTAGAAAAACTATGACTAGAGAAGAGTATAAAGAATATACTGCTAAAGTTATGGAAGAAGAAAAGCAAAAACATTATGAAGAAGAAGAAAAGATTAAGACTGAAATTAAGTTTAAAAAGAAACTTCTTCCTATTTGGATTAAACTAAGTAAAAAACATAGTGCTGCTTATGCTAATCTTTGGCTATATGCTATGGGTAAACTTGAAATTATTGAATTTGATGAAGAAGTAGAAGAAATATATGAACGGTTTGGAATTGGATTGGATGCTGACCATAGATGAAACTGGTATGCCAAAAGCTCCTACACTTAAACAACTTCTTGATAGAGATGTTAGTCTTCTTTATACTAGAGATAAATCTCCTAATAAAGAGATGTATATTAAAGAAGTTGGAGTTATTTATTATCTTGGTGACCCTAAAGGTCCGTGTCTACAAGAAGGTCTTAGTGAAAAAGAAGCTCTTAAGAAAGCTATTGAAAACTTTGATTTACCTAAAAATTATCAACCTGATATTCTTGTTTGGAAACTTATTAAAAGATATTATAATCAAAAAGCTGGAGCTGGTATGGAAGCTGTACTTAATATTAAGCGTGGTATTCATAATGTTGCTCTAGCTGCTAGCAAATTAAATGAGTTGCTGAATGACAAGTTATCTGATGGTGCTAGTCTAGAAGATGTTCCAGTTGTTATTGGTTATATGAAACAAATTAATGATTTAGCTAATCAGTTTCCAAACACGATTAAAGCTCTTAATGTAGCTGAAGAAAATCTTCTGTATGAACAAGAGAATGTTGCTGGTAGAGGTGGAGTTGAAATTACTAGTAGTATGATTGAAGAATAAGCTGATGCTAATCCACTTCATCCTCCACGGGGAGTCTAGCGTAGGCACGTAGTGCCGAAGCGGGTCCAAACTAGTGTTGAACTTAATGGTATTAATAATATGGAACTTAGAGATAAAAGATATAATGATATTAGACTTATTTTTCATGAAGAAGAACATAAATATAATGATAGTCTAGGTAATGATTATATTTCAACTACTACTATCCTTCATAATTATGCTCCAAAGTTCGATAAGAACTATTGGTTAAGAAAAAAGTCTAAAGAACTAGGAATAAGTGAGAAGAAACTAGAGGAACAATGGTCAACTATTACTAAAGAAGCTTGTGAACGTGGAACTAATACTCACAATGGTCTTGAAGATGGCGTTAAAGGAGCATCTATGTTTCAACAAGCTATTAATTATCTTGATAAACGAGAAGATGGTGTAATGGTTACTATTGCTGATATTCCAAATTTTGGTGCTAATTATAAACTTCTTAATCTTAAAGATTTTATTGAACTTACTAATAATCGTTATCCTCTTATTTATGATGCGTTTAAAATGTACACTGAAAGAGGATATAAGATTTATAGTGAGATTGGTATGTTTCTTATAGATTGGTTAATTAGTGGAACTATTGATATTCTTCTAGTTAATGAAGATACTAATTGTGCTGTTGTAGGTGATTGGAAAACAAATCGTGGCGGATTAAGATTTAGTAGTGGATATTATAAGAAAGATAAAACAGTTAAACCTACACAACAAACTAATGTTTGGGTTGATAAAGATGAACGACTTTTAGCTCCTCTTAATCATCTTCCTAATTGTAATGGTGCTATATATAATCTTCAACTTAGTATGTATGCTTTTGCTGTTGAATATATACTTGGTTTAACTATTAAAGGTATTTGGTTATGTCATATTGATAGTGATTTTGAACTTAATGAATATGGTATGCCAAAAAGATTTTCTGATGGTCTTTATCATATTAAAGAAAATCCTATTGAAACTACTAAATTTTTTACTATGAATTATCTACGTGATGATATTAATAAAGTTCTCAAAGATAGAGAATTACAAATTAAAGCTAGTGGTGTTCAAACTCAATTTAAACTTGCTATATGAAATTAAATAAAGACAATTTAATTGGAGTAATTATTGGTTTTATTGTTTTAGTTATATTTGCTATTTGTTTATCTAGTGGATGTGCTAAACGTATTACTCCAGTTCCTGAAATTCGTTATGTTCCTGTTACTGATTCTACTGCTGTTAATGAATTAGTTCTAACTAAAGAATTGCTTCGTAGAACTCAAGATTCTCTTAATGCTTATAAATCTGATACTACTATTAGTGCTGATTATTTTGTAGCTAAATATAAACTTGAACGTATTAGATATTATAATGATATTGCTGGCAAAGGAAATAATATCAAATATCTTAGAGGTTGGATTCGTAGAACTCTTGATGAATAAAATATTATGACGCTGTTGATTGTTTTAGATATTGTACTAATCCTTATATAAATTAAATTATGGCTTACTTTGGAGATGCTTTTAAAAAACTATCTATTAAAGAAGGTGGTTATGTAAACGATAAAGATGATGCTGGTGGAGAAACTTATAGAGGTATCAGTCGTAAATATAATCCTACTTGGCAAGGTTGGACTATGATTGATTCTTATAAGAAACATTATACTGTTGGTAGTAAAGAGTTTAAGTCTAAGCTTGATAATGATGTTCAGCTTCAGAAACTTGTTTGGGAAAAGTATAAAATAGGTTATTGGGATGTATTTGAACTTGATGATTTTAATAGTCAGAGAGTTGCTGAACAATTATTTGATACTAATGTAAATTGTGGTCAAGTTGCCGCTATTAAGATGGCTCAAAGAGTTCTTGGTCTTAAAGAAACTGGTAGATGGAACCTTGATTTACTTAATAAACTTATAGAAATAAAAGATTAACTTAATACTGTATAGAGTCATGAAGAAGATATTAATAGCAATATTTATAATAGCGATTATCAATTTGTGTTTAACTTTATATTTATCAATAAGTCGTTTTAGTGTAGAAGCCAATTCATATAATAAAAGTGACACCGCTATTAATCATGTTCGGATTGATTCTATACAGTTAGTTATAACTGAAAGAGAAAGTATAGTTTATAAACTTAAAGAACATGAAAAAGATATTGAAGATAAAGTTATTAGTCTTAATGATAGTGCTTCTTGGGAGTTATTCAAGAAGTTGGTGTCAGAGTGAGATTGATAATGTAATGCATCCTCCACGGGGAGTCAACACTACTGATACAACTGTTCTTGTTCCTATTAATATGATTAAGATTGCTAATACTAAGATTATCAAAGCTAAACTTTATAAAGATATTATTGATGAACAAGATAGTATAATTAATCTTCATAAGATTAAATATAATGCTCTTTATAAAGAAGTTGAAATTTTACAAAATAATCTTGATAATAGTAATAAAGTAAATGATAATTTAAATAAGTCTATTGAACGTATTAAACGTAAGAATAGATATTTGGTAAGCGGTGGTGCTGTTTGCGCTATCGCTTTTGTTGTTTGTTTACTAGTTAAATAAAATATTATGGCTGATGGTAAATATCCTTTTCTAGAATACATTGAAGAACCTGATAAAGAGAAAAAGTATAAGAAAGCTAGTGATTGTGGATGGTATGACCCTCATAATAACTTTTTAATTGGAGATAGTGGTGGTTTTCTTTTAAATATTAGACCCGGCAAATTTGTTAATACTGAACTTTTTAATGAAGCTGCTAGAACATATCAAGCCACAGGTAAATATACTCAATTTAAAGTTGATAGTATTCCTCATAGACAATTTAGACGTAGAGAATGTGATAGACGACGTAATGGTTTTTCTGCTCCTTGTTGGCAAAATCCGGATGGAAGTATAGAAGATGTTTGGATAACAGGTGGTCATTATAATTTTCTTAATTATACTCGTATGGAACGTACAGATGAATCATCTGTTATTGTTACTGAACATGGAGCTACTGCTAAAAAGATTTATAGTTTTCCTAGTTTTATTGATGCTCAATTTTGGACTTGGCAAATTATAGAATTTTGTAGACGTAATGGTTTACATCTTATTATTGATAAAACTCGACGTGGAGGTTTTTCTTATATTATGGCTGCTGATAGTTCTAATGAAGTTAACTTATCTAAACATAAAGTTGTTATTCATGTTGCAGCTGATAATAAATATTTAATTAAACAAGGAGGTTTAAGTGATTTTGCTGTTAATAACTTAAAGTTCTTTGAAGAAAAGACTCCATTTAAAAGAGGTATATATAGTCCTACTACTGATAGTTTTAAACTTGGTTATCGTATGAAAAATGGAGTTGAAGCTGATGATAGTTGGTCTAGTTCTCTTTTAAGTGTTAGTGCTAATAATAATCCTGACTGTGCTATTGGTAAAGATGCTGTTACAATTAAAGTTGAAGAGCTATCTACAATGCAGAATTTTGATGAGTTTATGAATGTAACTGAACCTACAATGACTGTTGGTACTCGTACTACTGGTACTCTTATGGCTTGGGGAACTGCTACTGCTGCTAACATGCAAATATTTGAACAAAACTTTTATAATCCTAGAGCATTTGGATTTATGGCTTTTGAAAATGTTTTTGATAATGATGCTCGTAATGAAGTTTGTGGATTCTTTAAATCTTATGCTTGGGGTCTTGAAGGAGAGATAGATGGAGTTAAAGGATTTGATGAAGATGGAAATAGTAATCTACGAATAGGGCTTCAGCTTGCTGCACGAGAAAGAATTGAAAAGAAAAAGACTGCTAAGACTTTTGCAGAATATCTTAATTATCTTGGTCAGCGTGCTTTATTTCCTGCTGAATCTTTTAGTAGTGCTAGTGAAAATATATTTAGTAGTGAAGCTCTTAATAAGTTTGAAGATAAACTTCGAGTTGATAATAGTTATAAGTTTTACACTGATGGTGAACTATTTGAAGATGGAACTAAAAAGATTTATTTTAAATCTAATGCTCGTATAAGAATTGAAAATCCTGATATGAAAACTTATGATTATATTCAAGGAGTTCCTAGACGTGGTAACGAAGACCCTCATGGTTGTATAAGAGTTTGGTTCGCTCCTGAATATGAAGAAACATATATTAACGATAGACTTGTAAGAAGTATTCTTCCCGGTACTTATGTTGCAGTTTATGACCCTGTTGGTATTGATAAAGATAAAAAAGAAATTACTGATAGACATTCTCATAATAGTATATTTGTTATTGAAATGCCTAGAGAACGTAATGGATTTAAACCTAAGTTGTGTGCTGCATATTATGGACGTACTGAAAGACTAGAAGAAGCTGATGAAAAGTTTTATCGACTATGTAAATGGTATAATTGTATTGGTACTGGACTTGTAGAAATAAATCGTGGTGAAACTGTTTCTAATTTTCGTAAGTGGAAAGCTACTAAATATCTAGGCTATGAACCTTTATATGTTTGGGATTCTGCTGTTAAAGAAAAAGTTAGTACTAGTTATGGCTATAATATTGGTAGTAGTCCTAAGAAACTAGATGGTCTTCGTCTTCTTAAAGAGTTCTTATATGAAGTTATTGGTAAGAATGAATTTGGAGAAGATATTTATGTTTTTGAAAGATTTCTTGATTATCAAACAATTCTTGAACTTAAAAAGTTTAATGCTGAAGGTAACTTTGACCGTATATCTAGTCTTATACTTTTAGGTATATATTGGAAGTCTATTGATATTAAAGGTAAACGAGAACTTGCTAGTCGTAAGAAAGTTACAGAAGATAATGATAAAACAGATATTTTTAATAGACAATGGTTTTAAGATTAAACAAATAAAGATATGTATAATTTTGGTAGACTCGATTTTCCTAATCAGCACGTTAGTTATGCTGAAAAACAAGAAGTTGATTGGTATGCTAAATGTTGTGATTATGTTATAGAAGCTGGTGTTGCTTGTAAAGCTGATTTTAATGTAGAAGAAAAGTTTAATATTCTTCTTGGCAATATTCCTAGAGAATATTATAGAAAAACTCTTAATCCTTATAATGAGAAAGATGAGAATCTAACTCGTTTTCCAGCTACTATGCGTAATTATGATATGATGAAAGGTATTATTAGAAGATATATTGGTGAATATATTAAAAATCCACATGATTTTATTGTTGGAGCTAATAATCCAGAAGTTGTATTTGCTAGAGATGCTGAACTTGGTAAACAAATTATGATGCTTGCAGAACAAGCTGTTGCTAAGAAGATACAAGAAAGTTATATGCAGTTTGTTAATGAAGGTAATAATCCAGAGCAATTTAATCCTGAACAAGCTGTTGATATTGAAGCTTTTATTAAAGAGTTTAATGAAAATTTTATTGATGATATTAGTGCACAAGGACAAGATTTAATTAATGTTATTGATGACCTTACTGATGCTTTTACTATATACACTAGAGCTTATTTTGAATTTGTTGCTTTTGGAGCTTGTTATACATATAGAGATGTTGTAGGTAATCAATTAATTAAACGTGTTGTTAGTGTTAGAGATGCTTTTCCTGTTCCTAATGATAATATGTTTGCAGAAGATTATGATATGTTTGCTGAACGTCGTATGTTAACTAAACAGCAAATTATAGATGAATTTTATGAATATCTTTCTGAAAAAGAACGTGAAGCTCTTGATACATATTATCAATATAGTGCTACTACTTCTAGTGATAAAGCACTTTTAAATTGGGATAAATATATGTATTATTTTGGTGATATATGTAGTAAATTTAATAAAGATGATTTACAACATATTAAGAACACTAATATAATGGCTCGTGATGCTAATAATGGTTTATTTGAAGTTTGGCATACTGTTTGGAGAGGTGAAATAAAAGAAGGTATTCTTACATATAGTAATGGAGCATTTGTTACAACAAGAATTGTTGATGAAACTTATCAGCTTAACCCTGCTGGTGGTGATATTAGTATTGAATGGGTGTGGCGTCCACAAGTTTATGAGAGCGTTAGAATTGGTTCTCGTGCTACAAGCATATATCCTTATAAGGCTCGTCCTATTGCTTACAATAGGAATGGTAAACTTCCTTATAATGGTATTGCAGAACTTCTTCCAGGTTTTGGAAGATTTAGTATTGTAGATACAGTTATTCCTTATCAAGTATTTCGTAATATAGTTTCTTATCATAGAGAAATGGCTATTGCTAAAAATAAGATGAACGTTCTTATGATTGCTAAATCTCTTCTTGGTAAAAAACCTGCTGAAACTATATATCGTATGGCTGCTGATGGAGTGCTTTATATTGATGATGAAGATGACGCTAACCTTGTTAAAGCACAAAGTGTTCGTTATCTTGAAAGTCGTATGAATAATTATATTACTGAACTTGGGCAACTTATTCAAGAGATTGAACAGACTGCTAAAATGGAATGTGATATGACTCCACAACGTTATGGTGAGATTGCTAATAGTGCTGGTAAAGGAGTTACTGATGAAGCAGTTATTCGTGGAAGTATGGGTTCTGTTATTATTGAATTTATATTTGATAAAATGAGAGAACGAGATTATCAAGCTGAAATGGATTATACTAAACTTGCTTGGATTGATGGTCTTAATACTTCTTATAAAACTAAAGATGGTGATATTAGATATTTAAGTCTTGATGTTAATAGTCATATATTTGCCAATTATATTGTTACTTGTAAAACTTCTGTTAAAGAACGTGAGAAACTTGAACAATATAAACAACTTGCATTTAGTGCTGGTCAGAATGGTAATATGGATATGGCTAATGCTGCTATACGTGGAGATAATGTTGCTCAAATTAGTAAGCTTATTGATAAGTATCAAAACATTCAACGTGAACATGAACTTGATGTTGAACGTGTTTCTCAACAAACAGAACAACTTCGTCAAGAATTTGAACTTGCTAAGATTGATAGAAAAGCAGAACAAGATAGAGAAACTATTAGAGTTGAAAAATATCTTGATGGCCAAATTGAAGCTATGAAAGCAAATGCTAATATTATGAGTTTTGATAATGGTCTTAGTGATGCTGAAAAGAGTCAAGCTGAAGAACGTATGGAAAATGCTAGACTTAATCTTGAACGTAGTAAACTTAGTTTAGATGCTCAAAAGACTTCTGTTGAAGCACAACTTAAAGAAAAAGAATTAGCTGTTAAACTTAAAGAAAGTGATGATAAAGTCAAGATTGCAAAAACGAATAAAAATCGTTATGATAGCAAAAGTAAATAATCGGCTGTACTTCTAAATTTTGTTCATAATAGGGCTGGACTTGCTTGTGAAAGTAGGTTCAGCCCATTTTCATTTTTCTTTACATCACATGAGCCATTTTAAGCCCATTTTAAGCACTTTATTCATTTCGTGATAGATTAATCATTATGATAAAATTTGATTCATACACGGCTTCTCTGAAAGCGACAGGATAGGTTATCAGTAATAAATATCCTAGTTAGCAATAGTATGTTAGTCGGCAAATCGGCTTAAAGGTGAACATATTTTAACGATATAAGTAAAACTCGTATTATTATTATAGTTTATATTTGTGATATAGTAATTAATTAAAAACAAAGAATTATGCCTAATTTTGATAGTTTTGGTTTTAATGGTGAAACATCTAATGGTGATGGAAAACCTACTGACGACATTACAGACCTTGATACAGGTAAAACAGGGCAGTTAGATGCTGATGGTAATTCTATTGATGATATTACTAATAATGGTAATGGAGATGGGAATAGTGATTCTAATGCTAATAAAGATAACCAATCTTCATCCTCCACGGGGGGTAAGCCTAATGACAAAGCGAATGACGCTGATGCTGAACATGGTTTAGAAGAAGGTACTATTATCGAAGATGGAGATAATAAATATACTGTTGATAAAGACGGTAATCTTATTGACGATAAAGGTAATATCTTTAAAGCTAAAAATGAAGTTGCTGCTTATCTTAAAGAATTTGAAGTAGAAGATACTAAAGAAGAAAATACTATTGATGTTAAATCAATTCAAGAACTTGTAGGTGTTTCTGTTACTTCAGAAGATGGTAAAGCTGTTACTTTTGAAAATACTCCTCAAGGAGTTGCAAGTTATATTCAATCCGTTATTGATTTAAAACGTGATGAATTTGCTCAAGCTGGTGTTAATAAGTTATTTGAAGATTATCCTATCGTTGGTGATTTTCTTAATTATTATGTTGCAAATGGTAATTCATTTGAAGGCTTTGGTGAACTTCGAGATAGAAGCGGTATTGAAGTAGATGAAAATAATGTAAGTCAACAAGAAGCTATTGTTCGTGAGGCGTTTAAGGAATTTAATCGTCGTGGTAATGTTGATAAGTATATTCAATATCTTAAAGATAGTAATGAACTTTTCAATGTTGCTAAAGAAGAACTTGAAGCTCTTCAGAAAGCTGATAACGAAATGCGTGAAGCTAATGCTAAAGAAGCTATGCGAGTTAAAGCAGAAGAAGAGAAACAACTTGTGGAATTTTGGAATGGAGTTAAAGAATGTATTGATAAACGACAAATTGCTGGTTATCGTATTCCTGAAACTGTTATTATTGAACGTAATGGAAAACAAATTTCTACTACTCCTGAAGATTTCTTCAATTATGTTTATCAAGTTGATGATAAAGGACTTTCTCGTTATGAAAATGATTTAATGAAGTTATCTCCTGCTGAAAGACGCGATGAAGAACTGCTTAAGGCTTGGCTTAAATATACAGGTAAAGGTTATGATAGTTTGATAGAAATGGCTGTTTCTGATAAAGAAGCTAAAAAGTTGAAACTTACTGCTAGTCAACGTAAAACTACAAAAGGAGCTATTAAAATAACTAAACCTGACAGTAAAAAAGACGTTCTGAAAGATGAGCGTTTTGGTTATTAACATAATAGTAAATTTGTAGATGAAAACATTACGTGTTATTGGACAAACTCGTTATGAAGATAGAGGTTATTCTAATGAAGAATCAATTGCTTATCTTCAGCTTCAAAAGCCAGAAGAAATTAATAGTTTTCTGACTTATAATTATGGTATGGATGATGACCGTTTTCCTTTAAGTTTTATTACTGAAGGTCAAGGTAGTCGTGGTATTAAAGATGTTGCTACTGTACAATGGACTTGGAAAACTATGGGTCGTATGAAGTTTACAGACTTTGTAACTTACTTTAATACTTCTGTTACTAAACCGGGTCAAAATGGTACTGAATTTGAAGTTCATTTTTCTACTCATTGGTTTATTGAACAACATGGTCTTACTGCTCCTGATGGTGTTACTCAAGTTCGTATTCAGAAAGACTTAGGTGAATCTGCTTATGGTTATGCTTATCTTTTGAAACTTACTTCTCCTAATCCTGATGCTTATGTTGACCTTCAATGGTTGGCTAAAGGTATGTATTGGGCAATGAGTGCTCCTACTGTTTCTGAATCTTATTCTAAAGGTAATAGAAGCAATACTATGGGCCCTGCTGGAATGACTTCTCAACTTGAGTTTTATCGTTATTCTAAAGAAATAGCTGGTAATCTTGCTAATGTTGTTACTCAATATCAATTCCAAAACGATAATGGTGGTACTTCTAATCTTTGGATTAACGAAGAGATGCGACAGTTCAACTTGCACATGAGAGTAATGAACGAAGAACGTTTGTGGAAGTCTGAATATAACCGTTTACCTGATGGTACTATTCCTTTGAAAGACCATGATAATGGTAAACCTATTCCTCGTACTGCTGGTATGTTAGAAATTTGTCGTGAATCTAACTACGATACTTATGGTGAAGTTCTGACTCTTAACAAACTTGAACGTACAATCGGTGATGTTCTTGACCGTGATACTCAAGATGGCGATAAGAATGTAGCTCTTATGGGCGGTAAAGGATTTATTCGTGACTTTGAAATGGCTATCAGAACTGATGCTAAAGAAAACGGATTTATTACTCCTCTTGGTGAAAAGATGATTCAAGATAATGGTGATGGTCTTTCTTATGGACGTTACTTTAATAAGTATAAAACTCCAGATGGATATACTATTACTGTTATCCATAATGCTTATTTCGATAAGGGTACTGATGCTGAAGCTGCTAAACAAAATGGTATGATTCATCCTACTACCGGTTTGCCTATTACTTCTCATCAAGCTGCTTTGGTTGATATGAGTAATTATAAAGGTAATCAGAATGTTCGTATAGTACGTCAAAAAGGACAGGCTTATAAAGCTAAAGTTATCGAAGGTATGACTGATATTCCTGCTTGCTGGGGATTGCCTAATACTAATCATGCAGCTACTGAAATTGATATGGCTCGTTATGAAGTTAAAGGCTCTATTGGTTTGCAGGTAGATAACACTACTAAGATGTTCTTATTGAAATGTGTATTATAATCATTTAAAAGAAGCTATTTAAGATATGGATTTTAACAAAGTAAATGAAGCTAATAAAGCAGGAGAAAATACTCCTGCTGCTTCTAATATAAATACAGATAAACAGGTTATACCCCCCGTAGAGGATGGAGTAGATAAACAGCCTGCTAATACAGTAGGATTTAGAGATGAAAGTCTTGATGAACCTTATACTGAAAAACGAACTATTACTATTAATTTAGTTACTAATTATTCATTATATCGTAGAGTTAATGATAAAACATTACCTAAACGAATGGATAAGATTGGTAGTTGTGTTCGTAGTTCTCGTACTCTTTCTTCTAATAAAGGTGAGATTGAATCTTATTTTCCTGCTTTAATTGGTCTTGCTCCTAATAATGAAAACTTTATTTCACGGGTTAAGGCTTATCTTAATAATATTAGTGTTTCAGTTGATGAACTAGGTAAGACTTTTGATATTTCTTTCTTTTGGAATCGTAAACGAGATTATCTTCGTTTTAGAGCCGAAGAAGAAGCTATTGAAACTGCTTATATGAATAGTGACCGTAAAGGAGTTAAAGAACTTAGAGAAGCTCTTGAAGCTAAGATTACTAAGTTAAATCTTCTTGAAAGTGAAAAGTATAAATATGGTTATCCTATTGTTCTTGATGATTATCTAATTTATCGTCATTGTTTATTATATAAAGATGTAGCTAAAGATATTGCTCTTATTAATTCTGATCCATCTATTAGATTTTATTTTAAAGATGACCAAAGAGAAGCTGAGCGTCTTGCTAAACATCGTCAGGAAATTAATTCTGCTAAAGGCAATTATGTTAAACTTCTCACTAATAGTGATTTGTTTGATGCTGTATTTATTCAATACTGTGTTGCCAATAATATTAATATTCCTAACGGTATGGCTATGGATACTGTCGATAAACAAACTCATCTTGATAAATTTAGTACAAATGAACCTGCTAAGTTTAATAAACTTTGCAATGATAAAGATATTACTATTAAATCTTTAATTGAGGTTCTTATTTCTCGTGGAGAATTTATCAGAGCAATTCATAATCAAAATATTACTACTCCTGATGGTGAGTTCATTGGTGCTAATGTTAAGGAAGCTGTTACATGGTTTAAAAATCCTACTAATAGTGCTCTTGTTAGTGCTTATAAAAATAAACTTAAAAACATTTGATTATGAACATTGGGGAGATGCACGTGACGTTCAGAGAACTGGCACAACAGATGGGTATGCAGACCGTTCGTGCTATTCTCATGGAAGATATAGATATTTGTCTTAATGCTGCTATAATTGAAAAAGCTAGAAATGTAATAGTAGAAAACGTTGGACCTGTTCCTTATAATGATAAGGTTGCTCGACAAAATGCTTCTATTAGTCCTGTTAATGCTCTTAGAACTTTATACACAGCGGGTACTGTTAACGGCGGAGATATTACAGGTAATGGAACAGAAGTTGACCCTTACAAAATTAATATTGATAGCAACGGAATAATGCTATATACAGGCTTTCAAGTTAGTTATAACGGCAAGACAATTTATGATTGTAGAATTATTGAAGCTGAAGATTTAGGTCAAACGCTAAGAGATTTCTGTAATCGTGCTGCGAAAGATGCTCCGATAGTTACTATATTTGGAGATGAATCTGGTATCAATGTTGATATATATACTGGACGTAATAATACAGTTAAACCTCAATTAGTTAAATATCTTTATATCAAAGAACCTGCTAAAGTTAAATTTGATGAAGATAGAGAAGAAGATTGGGTTAATTGTGATTTACCTCCTTATTTACATATGGAAATAGTTATGCGTGCAGTACAGATTTATCTTGCTAGTATTGGTGCTACTTCTAATGGAGCTGATAAACAAAGTTAAACTCTAAATTAAATTAAAAATGAGACAGTTTTTGTTAGCGGGCGATGCCGCTTATGGAACGAGATTACCTCTTCCTGCTGGAGCGGTTGCTTTTACTTGCCTTAATAATGGCAGAGAAACGATTGACTCTAACGGTACTAGGATTATCGATAAGTTTTACATTAATCTTGGCCGTGAAGCAAATAGTACAGTAGTTATTCCAGCTTATAAGAAACATCTTACTTATGTTAAAGGTGTTTATCAAGCTGCTATTACTTTCTCTGCTAATCTTACTATCGGAGATGTAAATGCTTATTCTGATTATTCTATTATGATTGTGAAAAAAGGATTAAAGTTCAATGAACGTAATCGTTGGACTGCTACCATTCATACTGGTCTTAATCCTACTGCTAATGATGTAGCAAAAAAATTAGCTAACCAAATTAATAATAATACTGTTGGACATGGCATTAAAGCATCTGTGACTGATGCTAAAATCACTCTAATTGCTAACTCTAAAGGTATTGATTATGAAATTCTTGGTGCTGATGAATTAGTTGGTATAGCTGTTACAGTTATAACTCACGGTTTACCTGCTTATGGTGACGCTGCTTATATTACTGATTTAGCTAATAAGGCTGCTGCTGATGCAGGTATTGAATATACTTACCGTGATACTTATACTGAACTGTATCCTGCATATCCTATTGATCCTTTGAAACAACCTGATAGTGCAGATGCTAAATATACTATCTTTACTCTTCGTTTTGCTGTTCCACGTGAAATGAAAACTAGAGATGAAGTTGTTCATCAGATTGTACAAATAGCGTTTCCTATTACAGCTGCTGCTATTGGAACTGTTGAAGCTGTCCTTAAAGCTATTGCTACTGAAGAAAAAGCATAACCTATTACCCGACTCGATTAGGTAAATATTAGGTAATATTAATCGAATAGGGGCTATTGGTATTAGCATTAGTGTTGATACTGATAGTCCCTATTCTTGTATCTATAAAAATGGAATTAATTCAAAATGCCTTTGAACAAGGTCTTATTCCCGGTATTGTTATTGTTATTTATCTTATAATTAATAAGATAATTGATAATAACAAAAGAAATCCTTTAGATGATATTGCCAAACTTCTTAACATAGTTACTAGAGATATTATTGAAAAAGATAGAGAAAAATCTAAAGCTGTTATTTCTATTACTATGGTTAATGCAGCTTCGGGATGTGCAAAGTTTGTTGCTTCAACTATTATTACTAATAATATTGATAATAATCGTGACCAAATAGAATATAACGCTAGACATTTAGTTAATAGTGTTTATTATGATGCTTATTCTAAACTTAATATGTATCGTGGTGATGAAGATTATCTTAGTCATTATATGAAAGAAGAATGGAAAGAAGATATTTATGGTGATATTATAAATATTGTCTATAATAAAAATCTTGATTTTAATCAACGTATTCTTGCGTTTAATAAACGTATTGATATTAGAGTTAATGATTATACTGCTTATATTATTAATAAGGCATTTAAATAAGATGATATTATGATAAGAGGTTATATTAATAATCCAAAACAGCTATCGAAAGAGATGCAATTGCGTATTGCAAGTATGGCTGAAAAACAGGTGAGAATAGCAGAATTAGGCTTCCCATTGAACGAAAAAAATTGGTGCAAACTAACACAAGGGCAAATTTTAATTCAAGCACTAGAAGCCTTAGAATTGCTTTCTGATGAGCAACAAAAATCAATTATTAATTCATACAATAACTTGATGATAGAATGAGTGAACAAATAGATGATAATTATGTTAATGGTGTCTATGTAAAAGCTGATGGAACTGAACAAGTTGAGATTAATCCTCAATATGTTTATATGACTGTTCCTAGCAAATATGTTTGTGTTTATCATAAACTATTAGTTCTTATGGCACAATATGGACTTGATATGCTTAATGATTGTTCTGCTACTTGTAAAGGTAATAATAAAAATATTGTTACTTGTTGGAATATGTTTCAATCTGCTATGGCAGCATATCAACTTGGTCAAGATAAACTTGCTGAAACTCTTCTTAAATATATTAAAGGTCAACTTAATATTATTTATGAAGGTAGTGAACAAGTTCAGTATAGTGGTTCTATTACGCTTCCTGTTGATGAAGAAGGTAAAATTCATGCAATAGTTAGTTGTGGAGATGCTCCTAAATTTTATGTTGACCCTGAAACTGGTAAACTTTGGGAAAAGAAAGAAGAAGGCAAAGAATATAATGAAACTTATAGTCTTAGTGATGTTGATTATGATAATGAATAATGTGAATGTGTTCCATCCTCTACGGGGGGTCTACACTATGAATTTAGTAAACCTAGAGAACGTATGAAAACAATAGAAGAAGAACTTGGTAAAGTTAGCCTTACTTGTAATGGTCAATGGAATGATAGACCTTATGAAAGACTATGTATAGTTCATGACGGTTTCTATGCTAGCTATATATCTCGTAAAGCTGTTCCTGCTGGTATTCCTTTATCTAATGAAGAGTATTGGCAGCCTATTGCTAAACTTCGAGAAGATTTAGTTATTGATTATGAAACTTTCAAGAAAGAAATACTTGAACTTATTGCTGTTGTTCAAAGAGGTCTTAAAGCTGCTAGAATTGTAGTATCTACAATGGAAGATAGAGATGCTCTTACTTGGGAACAGATTGGAGTAGGTTGTGAAGTTTATGTTATTGAAACTAAAAAGAGTTATATTCTTGATGAAATAACCCCTGTTACTAATGCAAAGAAATGGCATCTTGAAGCTGATTCTGAAATTGGTTCTAAATTTGTAGAATCATTTAGTGGTATGTTTCCAAGAGCCATTGCTGAACGTGCAGTTGCTGATGAATTTGGTATTAATATTCAAGATAATTATCTTCGTCGTAATGTTGTAGTTAATTATATGGCACAAGTACTTAAACAGTATTTTGAAGATAATGCTGTTCAAATACTTGAAGGTCAGATTACTCCTGAAATGCTTAGTGAATCTGTTAAACAAATGTTTACTGCTTCACAGATTACTAATGCAGCTGATGAAGAAGATTTAACAGTTGTTGATAATCTTCTTAAATTTGCAGATAAAGACTATAATGTTAATGATTATAGTGGAAAGGCTCGTAAATATCTTCGTAAGAACATGATTAGTGGTGTTAATACTCTTACTCAAGATATGATTAACGAGCCTAATACTATTTATATACTTCAATATGATTATTGTTTAGCTGGACAAACTATTAAACTTCCAGATAATAGTATTATTCTTTGGAGAGGTGGTAGAATGTATGATGGTGCAGTTAAATTAAATCAATGTAGACTTCTTAGTAATTATCGTCAAGAAGATATGTTTGATAAAGAATCTATATCTATTGATGGAAATTGGGCTGTTGGTCAAATACTTTATCATCCTCTTGATTTAGGTGAAGATAATAAACAAGTTGAAATTGTTGGTTGGGGTGGAACTTATACTAATGATTTTTATTGGTTTTGGGATGGTGAAAAATGGGTAAGTATGGGTTTTAATTTATCTGTATATCTTACTCGTGCTGAATTTGAAGCTTTCTTAGAGAAGTTAAGAGAAGAGATGGAAAAGTTTTATGCTTGGCTTCTTACAGAACTTAAAAAGATTAATGACCATCTTGAAATTCATGATAACCAAATATCTCAATTACAACAAAATATTGTTGATATTAATAATAGAATTAATAATCTTATTATTGAATATAATGCTAAATTTGAAGATATTTATAATAAGATTGGAGATTTAAATAGTAGTGTAGAAGGTAGTATTAATAATCTTGAGCAATATATTAATAATAAGATTGAAGAAATTCTTAATAAAATAAACCAAAGTGGTAGTAATATAAGTAATGAGTATAAACAATATTTTGAAAGTAATTATGTATCAATGTTTAAAAATAAGATTAGACCGGGTACTAATATTACTTTTGTTGAAAATGATGATGGTACTATTACTATTAATGCTGCTGGTGGAGGTTCTGGTGGTGGTGGATTAACCGAAGAAGAAATACGTAATATTATTAATTCTATACTTAATAATTATTATACTAAGCAAGAAATTAATGATATTATTGCTGGTCTTGAAGGAGGTGGTGGCTCTGGTGGAGATGGCACTCATAATGTTATGTCTACAACTCAACTTGGCGAAGCTAGAACAGGTAAGTATCTTATTATGAATAAATTTGCAGAAAGTGAAACTAAACCTAGTAGACTTGATGTAGATTTTAATTCTCTTTATACTGATATTAAAAATAAATTAGTTGGAGAAGGATTTGGATCAGGTGGTGGAAGTGGACAAGGTGGTGGTGTTGCTGCTAGTCAAATTCAAGCTTGGATTGCTGCTGTTGTTCCTATTGGTTCTATTATGCTTTGGGATACTTCAACTCCTCCTAATGGTTGGGAAGTTTATACTGCTGCACAAGGGCGTTTTGTTATGGGTTATATACCTAACGGTATTAATATTTATAATAATCCTAAACAAGGAAATCTTGATTGGAAAACAGTTCTTGAAAATATTAAAGATACATATGATCCTGCTGCTCCGGGTCGTAATGTAAGTGCATATGCATTTTATATTGGTGGTACTGATTTACCTCTTCATCAACATGCTGTTGCTGTTGGTAAAAGTAAATCCGGTGATAATAGCAATCAAGTTATAGCACCTAGTAACTGGAGATTTATATCAGGTGATTTAGATAGTGGTGTTAAAAATGGTTTTCCTTATGGTACTGATAGAAGTCAACTTAATAATCTTGGCATTAATCGTTCTACTAATTGGTATATGACTGGACCTAACATTAGTAATAATGGTGAAATGACTTGGAGTCAAATAAGTAGTAATAGATGGACAGGTAATTATCTTGCTATTAATAAACTTATGCCTACTATTGCTTTACATTATATTAAACGTGTTTCTAATCCGTGGTAATTATGGTTGAAGAAGAAAATGTTTTTGTTGGTACTAATTGTCAATCTTTTGACCCTAGTAAAGTTCAATGTGATAAAGAGGGCAATATGCCAATTCATATACTAGATAAGTATTGTGAAGAAAATGATACTAGATATAATATATATCCTTTAACTGTTATTCAAGCTATATTTGATGGTAAAACTGGTACTAGACTAGATAGAATACTTGCTGCTTGTAATAGTGTTTATTTAACTTGGGAAGGTACTTTTGCTGATACTGTTAATAAACTTGATAAAATTTATCGTCGTAAAGGATATATTATTACTTATCGTGATGCAACTAATATTAATTGGACACAACGATATAATAGTGATGATATTAGCGATGCTGCTTGGACCAATCCAAATAATTGGGAGGGATGGTCTTTTGATACTGTTATTAAAGATTTAGCAGAAGCACTTGAAAAGATATTTACTAATATAGGTGATTATAAAGACTTTCTTGATATTATTACTAGTTTTATTAATGATTTTGTTATTAATGTGTTTAATAATATTAATAATTATCCTAAACTAGTTGAAATTATTAAGAATAGTACAGTTGAAAGTTTGCCTATTATTATTAGAGATATATTTAATAATATTAATGAATATCCTGAGCTTAAAGAGATATTTAATCAATATATTAAACAATGGACTGAATCTATCTTTAATAATATTTCTTCTTATCCTGCTCTTAATCAGTTTATAACTAATGCTATTAGTGCTCATGTAGAAACTACTATTGGCAACATATTTAATAATATTGATAATTATCCTGCAATTAAGAATCTTATTATTACTAATACTGTTAATAAAGTAGTTGATATATTTAAAAATATTGGTCAATATCCGGAATTACAGGAAGCTATTCAGAATAATATTAATGAACGAGTTGATTATATATTTAATAATATTAATAATTATCCTGAACTTATTGGTATTCTTTCTGATTTAGTTTGTAATTGTGTTAAGAATATATTTGCTAATATTAATAATTATCCTGCTCTTGTTACTTGTATTAATAATGCTGTAAATAGTAGAGTTAATTATATTTTCAATAATATTGATAGATTTCCTATTCTTAAGAATCTTATTGAAACTAAAGTAGAAGCTAGAGTTACTTATATATTTGAACATATTAATAACTTTACTGAATTACTTAATGTTATTAAAGGTAATATAGAAAATATCTTTGATAATATTGATAATCATCCTAATCTTAAAGTTGTTATTGAGAATAAGGTTGAATCTACAGTTGAACATATCCTTAGTAATATAGATAATTATCCTATTATTAAAGAGAAGATTATTCAATTCTGTAATGAAGCTATTGAAGCTAAACGTGGTGTAGCAAATGGTATTGCTAGTCTTGATGGAGATGGTAAAGTCCCAGCAAGTCAATTACCTAGTTATGTTGATGATGTTCTTGAAGGATATTATGTTGATGAAACTCATTTTGCTGAGAAATATATAGAAGATGCTCCTGTATATTATACTCCTGAAAAAGGTAAGATTTATGTTGATATAAGTGAAAGTACTGATTATAGCGGTAAGACTTATCGTTGGTCTGGAACTAAATATTCAGTTATATCTGAAACTTTAGCTTTAGGTGAAGTTACAGGTACTGCTTATGATGGTGGTAAAGGTAGAAAAACTACTGCGATAGCTAATAGTTTACCAAATACTGTTGTAGATACCATAGAATTTGGTCAAGCATACGTAAACTATGTACAATTAAAATACCATTATTATCGTAAAGAATTTGTAACTGACCGAGATGACCATTATACGGCACAACCTCATGGTCATGTAGATATACCTATTGCTACTACTTCAGTAGCTGGGGTTATGTCTGCTGCTGATAAAGTTAAACTTGATAAAACTTTACCTAATCAAATTACTAAACTTAGTAATAATGTTTATACTAAAGAAGAAATTAATAATAAGTTTAACAATGTACCAACAGTAGAAAATACTTATACTAAAGCGGAAGTTGATAAAGCTATTGCTGATGCTATTAAAGCTTTAATTCCTGCTGGTTATGAACTTGTTATTAAAAAGAAAACAACTTAATATTAATCATGGTGGTACTGAATAAGTGCCACCATTTAAAGTTTATAAAGTTATGCAAGATATTAATCAACAATTATATGAAAATAAAAGTACACCTGAAAAATTTATTCCTGTTTATGGTGTAGTTGTTACTGTTCCTACTGGAGTATATATTAGTGGACAAAAGGAATTTACTTGTGATAAAACTTTTGACGAAGTAAAAGAAATATTATTAAAAGGTGGAAGCATTATTGCTATTGATAATAACAATATTAGAATTAATTTTGATAGAATTATTATAGGCAATAATAGTATTAGTGCCACAATTACTTATTTTTCTAATGGTGTAATTAATAAAATCGATTTAAGTTGGGATAAAGGTATAGCTAGAGTTGGTAGTGAAGAAACTAAAAGTATTAATACTTTTGTAGCTATAAATAGTAATTCAATTATTAAATCTTATAATATTGAAAGTATTACTATATTATTAACAAATAGTGGTAGTAAAGAAAAAGTATTAGCTGCTATTAATTCTATTTTTACTAATTTTGCTGGATTTGTTACAGCCATTGGTAAACCTAATTCTGTATTTCATAATGGTAAATATGGTAAATTTAATGTTAGATATACAGATAATATTATAATTATTCAATGGAGTAATGCTAATGCAATTCATCATGTTGCTTTATCAGAAGATGGTTCATATGTTTATAATACTATTCAGATAGTTGACCAAACTCTTTATAGATTATCTGCTCTTACTGTTGAGCCAATAGTTAATCCTAAAATATGGATTGGTACTGCTGTTCAATATGCAGCTATTGCTCAAAAAGATAACAATACTACTTATATAGTTAAATCAAAAGCTTAAGTTATGGCTATATATCAAGGAGATATTGAAATACATGATATTAAACTTGGTAGTATAGATGTATTTGAAATATATCAAGGTTCTAAACTTGTTTATCCAGAGAATACTGAAATTACTATTACGTTTAAATTAAATGTTTCCGGAACTGTTACTATTAATGGTTATACTCCTGTTATAAGTGAAAATAATACTAAATTTGTATTTACTATTCCTGTTAATACTGATTATACTGCTAATATTACTGCTGAACATTATAAATCTCAAACTATTAGTGGTAGCAGTGGTTATTTACCTATAACTCATAATGTAGAATTAGAATGGGAACAAAGATTTATATCTTATACTGTTACTTTTCCTACTGATGGAGTTAAAGTTTTATTTGATGGAATAGAAAAAGGAATTATAACTAATGGTAAGTTAGTTGTATTAATTGATGATACAGAAGCTAAAGATAGTTATACTGTTACGTTTAAAGGTAGTAAAGCTAGTATATATGATACTAGTACATTAACAGTAGTTAATAGTTCTATTGCTAATACTGGTGGTGTTTATGATTTAAAACTTCCTACTAGTTCTGTTAAGAGTGGATATAAGAGAACTGATTATGCATCCTCCACGGGGAGTATAACCAAGGGTTCTACTTATGCTGGAACTTGGATTGAAACTGTTGTTAATCTTACTGCTAGCTTTACTAGTTCTACTACTTTAGGTAGTATAAGTAATAATATATTAACTATACCTAATAATGAATCTACTAATGCTAAAAGTGGAACTTTAACTGTTATATTTACTTTAGAAAATAAACAAACTAAAGAAGTTAGTGCTGCTTTAAATCAAGCTGCTGGTGCTAAAGTTTATACCGATTGGGTACTAGATTTACAAACTGATGGAACTAGTGTTGAAGCTAAAGGTGGTACTAGAACAGTTACAGCTAATATTGCTCGTAGAACTTATAAATGGAATAACACTGGTACTGTTTATAATGAAACTGCTACTCCTACTCTTAGTATTAGTGGTAGTGCTAGTCTTAGTGGAAATCAAATAAAATTTACATCAAACGAGAGCGTTTCAGCCCGTTCAGCGACACTTACAGCTAGTTATGTAGGATTGTCCAAAACGGTTACGATAACGCAACAGGCAGGCGCGAAAGTGTATTCAGCGTGGTCTGCTTGGGCTGTTTCTATCTCGGCAAGCACGCAAACGATAGCTGCAAGTGGTGGTTCATCTACGATAACTACTAATGCTAGTCGTTCTCGTACTTGGACTTGGAATGGAGTTGGTACTACACATACTGATACAGAAACTGCTACACCTACACTTAGTGGTAGTGCTGGTGGATTTACTTTAAGTGGTAAAACTGTTACTGCTAGTAACAATACTACAACAAATAGTCGTAGTATAACTATTACTGCTACTAGCAATAGTGTTTCTAAATCTATTACTATAACACAATCCGCTGGTGCTAAAGTATATGGTAATTGGTCGGCTTGGACAATTAATATTAGTGCCGATAAAACTAGTATTGGAGCAACAGGTGGAACAGCTACTATATCAACTAGTGCTAGTAGAACTAGAAGTTATACATGGAATGGTGTTGCCGGTTCTGGTGGTACAGAAACTGGAAATGGAAGTCCTGCATTAAGTAAAGTTAGTGGAAGTGGTAATTGGACTAGTCCTAAAGTTACTTATGGAAATAATACTAGTACAAGTGGTAAATCAACTGTTATTCGTGCTACTATTGATTCAACTACTAAAGATATAACTATTAGTCAATCTGCTGGAGCTAAACAATATAGTGCTTGGTCTGCATGGACAGTTAATATTTCTAATAGTGGAAATGTTGCTGCTAGTGGAGGTAGTTCAAATATAACTACTTCTGCAAGTAGAACAAGAACTTGGACATGGAACGGAGTTAGTGGAAGTGGTGGAACTGAAACAGGAACTGGAACTCCTACTCTTAGTAAAGTTAGTGGTGCTGGTTTTTTTGCTAGTAATAAAGTAACTTATGATAATAATACTTCTACAAGTGCTAGAAGTACAGTTATTAGAGCTAAAATGGATTCTGTAACTAAAGATACTACTGTAACTCAAAATGCTGGTTCTAAAACTTATAGTAGTTGGGGAGCATGGTCTATTAGTTTAAGTGCTAATGTAACAACTATTGCTGCTGCTGGTGGAAATGCTACATTATCTACTTCTGCTACTAGAAGTTGTACTTGGCAATGGAATGGTACAGGAACAACTTATACTGAAAATGCTAGTGGTTCTCCTACATTAAGTAAAGTTAATGGTGCTGCTTCTTTAAGTGGTTCTACTGTTAGTTATGGTAATAATATTTCTACTAGTTCCCGTAGTTCTGTATTTAGAGCAACGATAGATAGTACAACTAAAGATATTACTATTAATCAATCTGCTGGTAGTAAATCGTATGGAAGTTGGTCTAGTTGGTCTGTATATTGTAATGCTAGTAGTTATACTGTTGCAGCATCAGGCGGTTCTGTTACTATTTATTATGGTGCTTCTCGTTTTCGTACTTGGACTTGGAATGGCGTTGCAGGTTCAGGTGGAACTGAAACAGAAAATGCTACTCCAAGTCTTAGTGCAGGAAGTGGTGGTGGAACTTTAAGTGGTAGTACTTTAAGTTATAGTAATAATACTAGTACAAGTGTTAGAAGAACTAGAGTTATTGCAAATTATAATGGTGCTATTGACTTTTGTGATATTGAACAAAGAGCTGGAAGTAAAGTTTATAGTAGTTGGGGAGCATGGTCAGTAAGTATTTCTGCTAGTCCTACTAATATTGCTGCTGCTGGAGGTAGTTCTACTATTACTTGTAGTGCTGTTCGTAGTAGACAATATACTTGGAATGGAGTTGGACAAAATTTTCCTGAAACTGAAAATGGTAGTCCTACATTAAGTAAATCTGGAGATGGCACATTAAGCGGTACTACTAGCGGTAGTAAACTTACTTATGGTAATAGAACTACTACAACAAGTAGAAGTACAACTGTTACTGCAACTTATAATGGAGTTAGTAAATCTATTAATATTACACAATCCGCTGGTGCTAAATCTTATGGTGCTAAAGTATATCATACTAAGTATTATGGTACTAATCCTGATGGAAGCGGATTAGATTTTACAGGTTATCCTTATACTAATGAAATTGATACAGTTGCTGATGCTAATACTATATCTGTAAGTGTTTATTATAGATTATATACAGCTCAACTTTGGACTTGGAATGGTGTTGCTGGTTCAGGTGGAACTGAAATTGTATATTATAATCCGGATGATGTAAATGTAACAAATAAAGTTAATTGTGATGTATCTGTTGCAAATACTTTTAATTATGCTAGCATGATTATAATAACATTTAAACTTTCTGCAAATAATTCTGATACAGCAAGAGAATATAAAATTGAATGGAATTGGTTAAATCATAATGTTATTACAAAAGGAACACAAAGAGCAAATCCCATGCGTGGTAGACTTGTTATTAAAAATGATTATTTTACTAGTCAAAATATTGCATTACCTATTTATTTAGATAGTGAAAATGTAGATTCACTATATAGAGGAGAAGCAAGTTATAATGATATTAAGAAAACTCCTATTGCTGTTCGTGTATATATTCCTACTAATATTTCTATAATGAACGCTGGTAAATTGCAATTTTGGTTTGAAAATAAAGATGGTAGTGGCAGTAAATATACTTGTACTTTAAGTAATGTTAGTTCACCTTCAAATAATGTTTCTATATTTAATAGTACTAATATTATTAATGTTATTGCTAATACAACTACTTCTTCATTTACTATGTTATGCCAATTTACTATGACTTCTAATAGCACAGTATTTAATGTAAGAGTTTTAATTGAGCAATAATAAGAATACTATTTAATATAACAATATTACTAATACTTATATTGTTTATTTACTCATTAAAGTTATTTAAATTAATCACATAATTATGAACAATAAACAACTATATGAAAAACTAGGTCAGAATAGTTATGATAAAGTATTTCCTATTACTTATCTTCAAAATATTCTTGACAAAGATACAAATAATGATTTAACTGTTGTTCTTTCTAGGTTTAATCATTTATGGATTCCATATCAAGGAACTAGAGTTAATACTCGTAAAGCTGTTCCTGCTATTTTTAGACGTAATAGTCTTACTATTAGTTATTATGATGCTGAACATAATCTTTCTGTAACTGAAAGTTATATAGGTAGTAATCTTCAAGCTGGTGTTGAAACTAGTTGGGTTTCTGATGATAATTGGACAAAAATTCTTAGTGAGAAGTATCTTGAAGAAAGTGGAGCTAAAATTCCTATTGCTGATGGTACTATTGATTGGGATATGCTTAATGAAGCTCTTAAACAAATGATTGCAGGAGATGGTAAAGTTAATATTATTAATTATCCCGATGAAGAAGATATTACTATAAGATTAAGTCCGGGCTGTTGTAATGTTAATCGTCTTAGTCTTAAAGATAGACCTTATGAGCCTGAATATAAAAGTGGTAAAGGATATAAAATAATTCGCAAGGTCTTACTCCCCGTGGAGGATGATGCAAGTAATGCAGAACAGCTTTTATTTGATGGTTTTCTTGATGATACTTATTGTGAACAATATGGTCAAATAATTCTTAATACTGATAAATATGAAATTATTAGAACAGATTTAGGTAATACTGCTGGTATTTATTATGATACATATCATAAATTATTTGTTCTTAGAGTTAAGACTGTTCATGATGGAGTTGGATTTTATAATTATTATACTAGATGGACGATTGTAGAACCTACTGATAGAGTTCATCCTCTACGGGTGGTCAACACTCCTGTTTATGGAAATAGTGAAGATTATAATATTTATAATACTTGTCTTTCTGATGAACGTCCAAGACTTGGTATTATATATGTTAATTCAGTAGATAATATCAAATATTATTTTAATGAAGAAAATCTAGTTCAAGTTAAGAATAATATTTATCTTAATTATAAAGCTGTTCTTACTCAAGATATGCTTAACGAAGAAAATACTCGTTATATTATTCGTTATGCTTTTAATTTAAGTGGTAAAACTATTACAATGCCTGCTGGTTGTGAACTTGTATTTGAAGGTGGTATTATTGAGAATGGTACTATTAATTTAAATAAATGTAAACTTACAGGTATGGTTGGTGAAGAGTCTGAATATCTTCCTAATGTAACTTGTAGTAATTGGGCTAAAGGTCAGATTGAATATCGTAATGGAAAGATTTGTTATTGGAATGGTAATGAATGGAGAGTAATGGGAGATACTTCTTCATTTGATAGTTATACTAAACAAGAAATTAATAACTTACTTAAAAATTATTATACTAAATCTGAAACTTATAATAAAGAAGAAGTTAATAATTTACTTAATAGATATGTTACTAATGATACATTTAATAACTTTAAAGAAGAAATAAATCAAACTATTACTAATAGTGTTAATCTTGATAAGATTCAAAAAGCTATTAATGATGGATGCGGAGTTAATATGACTATGCCTAGTGTAAATAATAATAAACTTAGTCTTCCAATTTGGACAGGAACTGCTACCCAATATGCAACTATTACCCCAGTTGCTGGAATGACTTATAATATTATTGATGAATAATGAGTTTAACTCTTGGACGTCAAGGAGGAATTGCTAAACCTCTTAAGAAACGAACAGTAGGTCAAACTAATATTGCTCATGTTTATGATGGTGCTAATCATATTTGGCCTACTTCTGTTATTCATTTTAGTGATTTTACTAGTGTCCAACTTAGATATATTTGGGGTAGTTATGATGGTCGAGATTTGGATACTAAATCATATTATGTTAATTCTCCTATTAATAGTTTAAATTATGTAGCTGTTGGTTGGTCTTGGAATTTAAGTCAAATTCCTTATCTATATTGGGGTGGTGATAATACTGACTCAGGTGCTGAATGTGTTATGTTTAATATTGAATCTATGATTGGCCTTGAAGATAAAATGCCTGATATAATGAAAATGAATCTTTGTGCTAATTGGTTTGGAAGTTTAAGTAGAGGTCATGTTACTGTTGAATGTACTGCTTATAAAGGTGGAGTTATTGTTCATGCTTGGCAATTAAATAATCATGAAATTGATGTTAATAATAGAGGAATATTTATTTTTCCTTTGGCTGATGGAACTATTAATATGCCTGATGGACATGGTGGTTATAAAGAATGTTGGTATGGTGAAGTTATTAAAAGAGTTGCTAAATCTAATAATGAAGTAAAATATTTTAGAATTAATCCTGTTAATGATAAAACTATTGGTTTAGATAATATTAAAATAATTCGTCATGGTGGTGGTTATATTCATCGTGATGGTTATTGTTGGTATGAAAATCAACCTAATGATAAATATAAAGTTTGGAATAATCAAGTTAATACAACTGGTACTCCTTTAACTCTTGATAAACCAACTCTTAATATAACTAGTGATGATAATTATAGTTATGAATATCATACAGTTTTATTAAATGAAGATAATACTGTTTATAATGATAATTATACTGATAACTATGAATTTAGATTTGGTTTTGTTGCAGGTAATTCTGAATTTAGAGGACAACAAACTATTCAATGTTATGTTGATACACAAGGCGGCAAAGCTGATGATGGTAAGACTTCAATAGGTGAAATAAAATATACTAAACTTAATAAAATTGGTGAATTGACAATATATAGTCCTATTGAAAGTTAAATTAATGCTAATTACCAAACAAAGATAACGGTTTAAGTATTATAGATTATGTAGTTCAAACTACAAGTATTAATCTATTTTTTTAACTTAAACCTTAATTTATTATGCAAGTAATTGAAAAAGTGAAAGTTGTTCCAGAGGGCTATAATGGTGCTGGAATGAATTATGACGGTGGTAATCGTCGTGATGTAAACGGTAAAGCTAATGCAGGTTTAACTCTTGGTATTATCGGTACTGCACTTGGTGCTTGGGCTTTGTTTGGTAACAGACGTTCTACTCCTGCTAGTATTTTAGGTGGTGCTGGTGGTGGAATATTAGGTGATGGTTCTACCAATATTAATGTACTTGGTGCTACTGCTGGTGGCGGAAACGGTGCCCCTACTGCTTTTCAAGCATGGGAAAAATCTTGTGAAGATACTTTAGCTCTTCAAGGTGGTCTTTATCAATAGGCTTTGACTCAACAGAATCAACGTTTTGAAGATAGAGAACGATTGAATAGTGAATTGTTTGGTGTTTACATTGATGGGCGTAATCGTACTGATGCTCTTATTGAGAAAAATAACACTGACCATTTTAATCTTTACAAATATACTCGTGATGCTGATGATGATATCCGTAAAGAGTTATCTGATTTGAAAGCTGAATTGGCTGTTACTAAAGCTATTCGTCCTTATCAAGATAAACTTATCCAATGCGAAATGGAAAAGATGTTTACGGCTGGTATCAACTATACTGATAGAAAGACTTGTAATGTTATCTATGGTATAGTTACTCTTCCAAATGAACCTACTGTTACTGGTCTAGTTGGACGTAATGCTTATGGATGCTTACCATGTGGTTTTACTCAACCTGCTAGCGGAACTCCGGCTCAGTAATATTACTAAGTTTGATTAAGAATATAAAATTGAAAGAGATATGATACCTGTTAATCAATTCATACTAGGTAGTAGTGACCCTTTGCTATATCCTAGTGAAAAAATGACTAATAGCATTGATGAACAAATTGCTTTTCTTCAAAGTCAAAAACAAGCAATTAATGAAGCTTATCGTCGTAATGCTATTCCTAATGCAAATAATGGTACAACTCAAAATCAGCAAGTTCCAACTCAAGGAATTTGGGATGCTATTGATGCTGAAATTGCACCACTTACACAAGAACAACAAAATATGCTTCTTAATAATCAAGACTATGTAAATAACTATAATGCTTTACAAAGTATGGTTCAAGCAGAAGTTCTAAGAAGTATTACCTAATGATGTTGAACCTTGTGATGTTTATGTTGCAATTAACGCTCAATACCATGATTATGCTAAATTATTTGAAGAATGGTTTGGTGGTAATATAGATAATAAAGTGTTTGAAAGTGCTATTACATTTTGGTTTAAAGATGTAGATTTTGATGGTGATAAAGTGTGGGAATATTTTCACATGAATAACTAATCATTATTGTAAAACTATAAAAGAGAATTATCTTCGGATAGTTCCCTTTTTTATTTATCTAAATTTTAGTATGGACAAATTTATTGATGTAATTGTAGATGGAATCCTTAGTAATTTTGATTTTGGATTTATGTTTATTGTTAATGTTCTAACTTATATTATTATTAAAACTATTGATTATTTTAATGGTGATAATAAAGTTCCTACTTGGCAAAAACGATGTGTATTAGTAATAAGTATTGCTGCTATGATTGGTATTTATATTACAGCTGGTTATGATAATACTATTATGCTTGTTAATAGTGCTGTACTTGCTCCTGTGTTTTGGAGTTGGGTTGTTAGTCCTATTCTAAAGAAACTTGGAGTTGGCTATAAAGATATTGATAATACTATTGGTTAAGATTGTATGAGATTGATTAGCTAGGTTTGATTGACTGATTCAAGCCTGCTCCCATCCTCTACGGGGAGTATAGCTTGCCAAATTTGGCTAGTTTTAAGCCTAGCTGATTAACTGTACATGATTTAATGAAAGTCTTGTTATGAGCCTAAAAAGTGGCTCTATGAACGTACATAAATATTTACAATATTAAATTTTAAAATAGTAAAGTTATGAGAGTTATTAAGACTAAACATTTTCCTTTTGGTGGTTATAAAGCTATTAATCTTTTTGGTATTGTATTTACTAAAGGTGAATTAAGTAATAAAGAACTTAATCATGAAGCTATTCATACAGAACAAATGAAAGAGATGTTATATATCTTTTTCTATATATGGTATGGTATTGAATATCTTATTATAAGACTATTTCATATTAAACAACATGATGCTTATAAAGATGTAAGTTTTGAAGAAGAAGCTCATATTAATGATGATAATCTTAATTATATTAGTGAACGTAAACATTATACTTGGACTAAATATCTAGGTATTAATAGTTCTAAAACTGCTTAATTAAAAAATGTTAATAATATTGTTAAACTACTTGTTATTAATAATATAATTTATATTTGTAACAAACTAAATTCTAAAGATATGGAAGATGATAAAAGAGTTAATTATAAGTTAGATGCTATTAATAAACTTATTAATAATCTTAAACTTAGTATTTCTGGTAATAAAGAACATGATGAGCTTGGAGAGAATAATGTTATAGTTAATCTTGATGAGATTAGTCAAAAGATTACTGAATTACATGAAATGGTTAAAGCTGAATTTGATGAGTTTGAAAATCAACATAAAAGTGAATCAGATGAAACTCAAACTCTTCTTAATAATCGTTTTGACAAAATTGATGCTAAATTAGATAGTATTAAAGCTGCTGTTGATAGTATGAAAACTACTATTGGTAATAAACTTGATACTGTTAATTCTACTATTAATAAAGCAAATACAGATATAGTTGCTGCGATTAATAAAGCAAATACAGATATAGTTGCTGCGATTAATGCTATAATTGCTGCTCCTTAAGGACTTGTAACTAAAGCTAATCAAAATACTAATAATATTAATTCTCTTGATGGTAGAGTTGATGCTCTAGAACAAGATTGATATGAATTTTAATTTAGTAGAAATGTATAATGGCTTGTTAAGATTTAATAAGCATATACTAAATGAACTTGCAGAAGGATTTAAACATTTACCTAATTTAGATGGAGTATCTAAAGGAGATAGTTTAATTATTAATGAACAAGGTAATCCAGCTTGGGGTTCTGCTGCATTTATTCCTACTTTTGAAAATGCTGCGTATGGTATTGAATGGACTAAAGATGACAATGATATAATCAGAATTGGTAATGCTAAATTTCATAGAGAACTTCCTATTCAAAATAGACTTAAAGGTTGTGTCTATAATGAAAAGAAAATTACTTATGATAAAGCTAATGAATTTTGTACTAATCGTGGCGATTGGATTACAATGATTGATTATCTTGAATATTGTGCTTTACAAGCTCTTTGTTATATTGAGTATGCTAATTTTGATAATCAAGCTGCATTAAATACTAATTTAACTAGTGAT
>OGRU01000613.1_pt1 | contig 32467 bp, 27 predicted proteins | sample 1553541 | NCBI WGS metagenome assembly OGRU01 (sample SAMEA2580068, study PRJEB22360) | human gut metagenome | biome: human gut; feature: human-associated habitat; material: faeces | place: Denmark | collected 2008/2010
TACCGTATCCATAGATATTGCTGCTTCCGACTGCGTACTGTCTTTGCTTGCAGGCGTCGCCTGAGTTACCCTCTACGGTATAAACTGTGCCGTTCTCACACTTCTCTACGATACCAACGTGGTCTGTTGTACCGTCGCCTTCCCAATCAAAGAAGATAATATCTCCTACCTTTGGTTCATAAGTGCGGTCTTGCCATTTTCCATTTGACTTAAACCAGTTTGCACCATCCACGCAACCTGCAAATTTCGGAACAAGTCCGCTTTCAATATACCCGCATTGGTCAGCACACCAAGATACGAAGCAGGCACACCATTCCACTCGACTGTTAAAGCCGTACCAGCTCCAGTAAGGTTGTCCGCCCTGATTGCCTAACTGTGTCAAGGCAACCTCAACAATCGCCTGATTACCTCCGGCAGTAAAGGCTCGCCCATACGGATAGTACCTCAGAACGTGAGCGACATACTGCGTATCTCCATAACTGCTCCACCCAAGTCTGGAAGCCTGCATTGTCGAAAATTCTACTGCATTGGCATAGGAATATCCACCATAATTGGTTTTTGCCCAAGAAATATACCCATTACCGAAGTTGTAGCCTTGCAAGGCAAGTTTGATATGCTCCATATCAATCGGACTTTCCACCTCTGCCGAGGTAAGAGCCGCTTTCAATTCCTGAACACCACACTGGATAGAATATTCAGGGTCTTTAATTCCATTAGGTTCGTGCGGATACTTCGTATTGAAACTTCCTTCTGCTGCCTGCATAGGGTCAAGTCCTCTGCCGCCGCTTTCCTGCATCATAACCGCCTTGATAAGTTCTACATACTCAGGAATGCCGTACTCTTTGGCATACTTCTGTATGATGGGTTCATAGGCTTCTACCTCTGCACTTACCGGAGTATAGGAATTACTGTCACTCCCTCCTCCGAACATTGCTACGGCAGCACCGAACAACACGACAATCATAATAATCAGCACCGCTATCCAACCGCCTGCGGCGATTGCTGCTACAAGTGCTTTTGTCCCTGCAATAATCGCTTTGACTGTCGCAACAGTAGCTTTCGCTGTGGCTTTGACGGTATCTGCTGTGGCTTTCGCCGCTTTCTTTGCCGTCTGAGCCGCTTTCTGTGTTGCTTTGGCTGTTGTTTTTGCTGTTTTCTGTGCTATAATGGCAGCTTCTTTTGTGGTCTTAATAGAAGTCTTTGCCGTTTGTTCTGCGGTCTTGACCGACCTTTGAACAGTATTGGTTGCACCTTTCGATACGGTCTTGACTGTCGTATTTCCTGCCGACCTTGCAGACTGTTTAATTGTTTTCTCCGTACGCTCCAGAGTTCGGATGCTCTGTTTTCCGACAGGATTGACCGATTGTTTTTGAAGCTGCTTCTCTGCACGCTTGGTCTTGAAATTCTCAATTCCCGTTTTGGCTTTCTGATAATTCTGTCTTGTTTCACGCACACCCCATCTGCCGACTTTATCCGCACGGTATGCTGTTTCGTGAACAGTCCTATCCGTTGCCGCTTCGATTTTATCGGAAGCATATTCCTCTGCGGAATTTTCCGAAGCATTGGTAGAATGTTCTGCCTTATCTTTCGTCATCACATAGGCTTTCTTCATTCGCTCCGTGGCAACTGCTGCCTTATTTATGGTCTTGATTGTACCTTTGCTTGTATCTCTTGTTTTTATATCAGCCATCGGTTTCCTCCTTTCTCGAAAAATAATAGAGAGTGGGGTTTAATCCACTCTCTTAGCGACAACAACAAGCCTGCCATTGTTTCTTGAATATTCACAAGTAGAAAGAGAAATCAGCTTGTCGCCATACTCTGCCGATACTCCGGTATCATACAAAGAAAGTTCCTTGCACTTAGCAACATACGCATCAAACTCTGCCGCATTTTCTGCGTCCGTAAACTCATAATACTTAAAGCTGTCGGAGCTGTTTGTATAAACAACCGTCTTAAAGACTGCAATCACTTCATACTGGTGTCTGTCCGTCAGTGTATCAAAAGTAATAGTCTTATGTTCTTCCCAAAAGCTCTTGTTTCTGTACTTCATCAGTCCCGTAAACATAGAACCGTCATTCATGTGGTGTCCGTAAATAATGATGTTGTCTGAAGGTTTCTGCACATCACAATTTTCCTGCACATACGGGCAGCCATAAGCGGAATAGGTCTTATCAAACTTGTGCTTCAGGTAAAAGTTCGGCTCATTTACAGACTGCACAACCGGATAGTTGATATTGGTATCTTCAACCTTTATCCAACCCACCATGTCCTCATTCTGCCGATAGAGTTCGAGATATTCAGCAAGATAGTCCTTATCTTCCGAAAACGTCACGCCCTCATTTTCCTTTGGCGGCTCGTCCTCCACAATCTCCGCAAGGTTATCATAGACTTCATTCTGCTTGGCAGAGTCAATGTGATTACGGATAATAAAGAAGGTGCTTACAGACAACACTGCCGCAAGCACCACTGCAATAATGATATAGATTTTTCTGCTCATTTTCTCTTACCTTTCCATATCGTTTCTCTTAGGCGGGGTCAAATCCCTGCAATACTCCGGATACCTCAACTTGATACCCTCCATAAAATACGGAGCATATCCGCAGCAGAACAATTCCTCCGGTGTACAGAGGTTTTCCCTGCCTTCTTCTGTAAATCCATTCCAGAGATTAAAGGCAAGGTGGCAGACCTTGACTGTGCCACTTGTCTGCCAACCGCCGTGCATACCTTCCGGTATGATGCAATCCCTCTTAAAATCAAACATCTTTCCGATGTTCATTCTCGTTTCTTCTGAAATACCCATCACATAGAAAAATGCTCTGTGATAGCAGTCGTTGACTTTGCACTTATCCAGATTTTCCAATACAAAATCTCTGTGTGCAGCATTGCGAAATTGAATTTTAGACATTGTAAATCCCTCCTTACGCTTCGCCCGGCTTGGTCGTCATCAGTTTATAAAGTTTCGTGTTCTTAGGGAATTTGTTTGCAAACGGTACAAGCGAACTTCCCACCTTGATAAGTCCGTGTCCTGCTTCCACATTCGTGATATAGGACATCTGAAGGTCGGAAATATTCAGAAGTTTTGCAAGCTCAAGCCTGTCTGTGGAAGCCTGATTCAGCATAATGATAAACTCTGAGTTTGCAAGCATTGTTCTCGCTGTGTGGCTCTGCAAAAGGTCATCGACATTCTGAGTGATTCCACTTGCGTATGCACCGTATTTTCTCACACGCTTCCACAAGGTAAAGAGGAAGTTTGCAGAGTATTCGTGCTGGAACAGAAGATAAATCTCATCAATGAAGATAAAGGTATTCTTACCCTTTGCACGGTTCTGTGTGATACGGTTCAGGATAGAGTCAAGGACAACAAGCATACCAATCGGCATAAGCTGTTTACCCAAGTCAAGAATGTCATAGCAGATAAGGCGGTTATTGGTATCCACATTCGTCTGCTTTGCAAAGGTATTCAGAGAACCGTGTGTAAAAAGTTCAATGGCAAGTGCCAGTTCCTTTGCTTCCGGTTCGTCCTGCTGCAAAAGTTCTGCCCTGAAATCCTGCAAGGTCGGTATATGTCCCTGATAGTCATTCTGCTGATAACTGCGGTACACGCTTGCCGTGCAACGGTCAATGATAGACTTCTGCTTTGCTCCGAGATTTGTTCCGCCGATAAGCTGTTCACAAAGGGACATAATAAACTCGGATTTCAAAATGACAGGGTTTGCACCGTCGCCGTAATCCTTATTCATATCCATTGCATTGATGTGATTGTCGGAAGTAGCAGAAATATTGATTACCTCTCCGCCCATTGCATTGACAAGCTGTGAATACTCTCGCTCAGGGTCGATGATGATAATATCTGCGTCTGAAGAAAGCACCTGATTGATGATTTCTCCCTTTGCCGCAAATGACTTACCGCCACCAGATACACCGAGAATAAAGGAGTTACCATTCAAAAGCTGCTTACGGTCTGCGATAATCATATTTTTGCTGATAACATTCTGACCGTAATAGATACCGTTCTCGTGGAAAATATCCTGCACTCTGAATGGGATAAATACCGAAAGGCTCTCTGTTGTAAGTGTTCTGAACGCATCAATCTTTCTTGTTCCAAACGGCATTACCGTATTGAGTCCATCTACCTGCTGAAATCTCAGTGTTGCAAACTGGCAAAGATGTTTTCTTGCTGTGGTAAGCAACGCTTCCGTATCATTCTCAAGCTGTTCCTTACTGTCTGCCGTAATAACCATTGTGATAACAGCGAACATCATTCTCTGGTCACGGGTCGTAAGGTCATCGAGGAACTCTTTCATTTCTTTCTTCTGCTGCTCCATATCATACGGAACAGTTGCAGAGAAGTTATTATTGGCATTCTGCCTACGCTGCCAGTTCGTGATATTGGTTTCCACACCAAGCAGACGGTTCTCTGCTTCCTTTACTGCTTCATCAGTTGGAACGGGAACAATATCAATGGACATCATCAGATTTCTGTTCATATCCGTAAGTTCCGCTACCATACTGTCCTTGATATAGGACGCATATTCACGAAGAAAAAGGACTCTTCCATAACGGTTTCCCATCTTGAAATAGTCCTTTTCAAATTCCATTGTGTCGGGGCAGATATAATCCTTAAAATCGTGTCCCTTTTTTCTTGTTTCCTTAATATCAAAGTGGAAAGAGCTTTCGTCTCCCACACGATAGAAGTCGTGGAAAATACGAAGTCTTTCGTCTGTTTCCAGTTCCACACACTTACTTCCAAGCCTGCCGAAGTGAGCAATCAAATCTGCACCGACACGGGCAAAATAAGTTCTTGCGTCCTCCACACTCTTTTTGTTGATGGAAATGGTAATATACTTATCCTGAACAATGGAGTTTGCACCCGTTGCCTTATCAAGAAGCATTTTGTTATATTCCTCTCGATACTCGTCCAGATTATCTCCGGTTGTCGGAATAAGGATTGTCTGCTCAAAATCCAGTCTGTTGAGCCGACGATTATTGATTGTGATTTTTGTCGTTGCACCACTGTCAAGAGAGTTCAGAAGTTCGGAATATTCAAGGAACATCGCTTCCTTATCCTCACGGCTCGCCACTGCATAGTTAATATCCGTAAAGCGGTAGGTCTTTGAATATTTATCCTTTCCCACTTTGAAAATGCCATCATCAAAGATAGCTGCCACGGGAATCACGTCCTGCACCCCTTTCGGTACAACAAATTTTTCTTTATCCTGCTTAAACAAATTTGTAAGAGTCTTAATCATTTGACTTCAATACCTCCTTCTGCTTCTGTTCAATGCTTGGCTTCATCAGTTCGTAATAAACATTGGTGGAGTGAAATACCAGCTTCTTCGGCATTAAAAACTCCGATTTTATCCACGCATAGATTGCTTTCTCTGCGGTCATACCGTTGTACTTCACAAAGCCAAGTGCCGCAAACGGAGCAGCACCCAAAATGCACACCCACGATACGGTTTCCGTGCCAACATACGGTCTGAGCAAGAAATACAGTCCTACCGCAACGCCACAAGCGAGAACAGAAAAAATGAACTGTCTGAGCGACAGTCCAAAAAACATTGACTCTGTATAATTTCTGATTTCTCGGTTAATTTTTACTTCCATATCTGTTTCCTTTCCTGCGGTTTCGGTCTTTCTCCCTCACGCATTTATCATTCAGGCAAAAGACTTTGCCTTTTCGTTTACCGCCATAGTAAACACATTTCTTACAATCTCTTTGGTTCATCTCAAAATCTCTCCTTAAAGTCCCATCATCTCTCGGATAATACGGTCAGACATTTTCACTGCACCGACAAGAACAAGCATATTAAATACCAATTCCCCGATATATGCCCACACCTGCGTAACTGCTGCTGCGTCAGGATTCACTACTGGCGGCGATGAAGCAAATACGGAGAAAATAATACAAGCAAGTACAATGACTGCTCCTTCAAGCAGAACTGCACAATAGCTCTTGATAAAACTCTTGCCGACATTCTGTGTCGGTTCTCCTGCAAATGTGGAAAGCGGTATCGGTGCAAGTGCTGTGTACATATACAACTTGAAAAATCGTCCATACACTGTCATTATCAGAATGAACGACAGCACCGTGATAAATAATCCTCCGATAAGCGTTACCGCCCACAAAGGGATACTCTCAAAAAATCCGCAATCCTCTATGGTCGTTACCATCTCTGCGGGCAAAGTCGTCTGTTGTGGAGTTCCAAATCCGGCAGCATTCATAATGGTTGAAATCGTACCTTGCACGATATTAAATAATGCAAGCATAAGCTCCATTCCGTATGTGATAACACCTTTCGCCAGTGCAAAACGAACAAAGAGTTTCAGAGCGTGTTCCGGTTTCTTCACATCTGTAAAACTTCCGCAGGTCTTTACCATACCTATCACGAAAAACAATACAAGCAAGGCAAGCCCGATAGCCTGAACCGCACCGTTGATGTCAACGATAACCTTCCAGATATTCCCGCCCTTAAAGTTCTGCGGTGTAGTTGTGATGAGTGTCCATATTTCCGACAGTTTTTCATTCCAAGTTTCAAGGGCATTTTCAAGATTTTGAACTACCCAGTTATCACTCATTCAAAGCACCTCCTTACAATTAAGGGGTGTACCTTAACTTGGCACACCCCTCGATAACTGTGTAACTCTTATCTTAGCCTGTGATAAGAGTAAGGATTTCTTTCGCAAAAGTGATAATGACACCACCCGCAAGAGTCAGGAAGCCATTGGCTCTCTGAGAAGGGTCGTGAGATTTGAGTGAAAGACCGACCTGCACGATACCAAAGCCAAGCAAAATCATACCGATGGCACGGATAAGTCCGAAGATAAAATCGGACAGATTATTGACTACGGTAAGCGGGTCATTCGCTGCAAATGCAGTCGTTGTCATTCCAAGTGCCAACGCACCGACAATGACCATTGTGCAGTAAGCACGGAAGCCTTTCTTAACCTTTCCGGTCATAGGCAGTTTCTTTGTTTCCTGAATGTCAGTTGCTTTTTTCTTAAAAATAGTCATAGTTGAATACCTCCAAAATTTAATTTGTTTGATTGTTTATGAACAGAGCTTCCATCTCCTCCTCGGAAAGAAGTTCCCAGTTCGTTTCTTCCATTTCCTTTTCAGGAAGTGTTGCAGGGTCAATGTCCCAAATGGCAATCGAAGCAATATCTTTTGTGACTTCTCCATGCTTATAAGGACTCGCCTTTCCGTCTGTGGTAAGTGCCACATTCGGGTGTTTCATAATGTCATATTTGAAATCCATAATGGGTCTTTCCCCACGGATAAACAAAATAGCGTACTGATTATCGAGCATACGCACCTCATCAGGGGTAAGTAACTCTCTGCCGCTAATCTGATAGTTGGTGGAATAATTACCGCTTCTTCCGGTACTCTTTCCGAACGTGTTGGTATCAATGGTTTCCTTGCCCAACAGCTCCGACACATATTTATGGGTTGACTGCTCATTTCCACCAAGGTAAAGAAATTCATCGCAGTTACCCACAATGCTCTCCCACTGTTTTTCAAACAAGGCTTTAAGCTGTGCCAAGTTCTGCAAGATGATACTTACCGATACCCCACGGGAACGCATAACCGACAGTATCTTGTCAAAGTCATCGGGCAGGCTCACATTTGCAAACTCGTCCATCAGGAAATGGACGGGAACGGGAAGCGAGCCACCGTGAATATGGTCGGCAGCATAAAACAACTGCTGAAAAAGCTGTGTGTAAAGGATAGATACCAAGAAGTTAAAGCTGGAATCGTTATCCGGTATCAAAGCGAACAGAGCGACCTTTTTCTCTCCGAGTGATGGGAGGTCAAGCTCGTCTGTGGTGGTTAAAGAAGCAAGACTTTCAAGGTTGAACTTTTCCAGTCTTGCCGCAAGGGTTATCTGTATGGACTTTAAGGTTTTCGCCGCACCCGAATGATAGGAACGGTAATACTTCAAAGCGATGTGGTCGGGATTTGACATTTCCAGTTCCGCAAACAGTTCATCAAGAGGAGAAGGTCTTGTGTCCTCCTCGTCCTCAATCGAACCGGCTCTGAGCATTTCCATTACCATTGCAAAGTTCTGTTCATCTTCGGGTGCTTCGTAATGAAGATAAAATACAAGTGCAAGCAGAAGCATTGAAGCCGAGGTGTCCCAAAAAGGGTCTTGTGCCTGACTGCCTTTCGGAGTGGTACTCTTAAAAAGGTTCGTCACGAGCTTTTGCACATCGTTGTCATTCTGCAAATAGACAAACGGGTTATAGCAATGGCTTTTCTCCATTGAAATCAAATCGAGAACACGAACTTCATAGCCTTTGCTTTCAAGCAGCTTTCCGGTGTCTCTGAGTATTTCGCCCTTTGGGTCAAGAATGACAAATGATGTGTTGCACTGCATAAGATTCGGCTTGCAGTAAAACCTTGTCTTACCGGCTCCCGAACCGCCGCACACAAGAGTGTTTAAGTTTCTTCGGTGCTTCTTCGCATTGAGTCCGATACAGACATTTTGCGTCATCAGCTTATTCTCTGAAGCCGGAGACTGTCTGTATTTTTTATTTACGGCTCTTGCGTTGCCCCATTTCGCAGAGCCGTGTTCTTCACGCCTTCGATAATTCTTCTGTGTCGAGAAGTAAATCCCGATACCCATTGCATAGCAGAGAAGCAAAACGAGGACAGTTTTTAGGCTGTCCTCGCATAGCTCAATATGAAATGGGTTGTTGAACGCTGTTAATAGGCTTGGCAGTATTTCCGGCAATCCTCCTTTTACAGAAGGTGCAATCAGAAGTGCCAGCCATACGACCGGGATAATACCGATGACGGAAAGAATAATAGCAGACTGCCTTTCGTTATCTCGATTCACAGGAGCGTTCCTTTTCGATAACTCTGAACTTTTTCTTTGGGGCAGTTCCGACCTTGATGATAAGGTCGTCCACCGCATCGGTAGATTTCCCTTCGTTCATCAAATCTGTTTTCTCATCGTTGAGAGAACGGATTATAATGCCGTGTTCATAATCGTCCAATGCGATATGATACATTTCTTCCTTCGCCATAGTCTCACCTTATCTTTCGTAGTCTTTGCTTCGTTCCTGCTTTTTCTTGTAAAGCTCATCGGAAACACGGGAGTGAATATCCGCCATCGCATTTCTCGTTTTGGAAAGCTCATAGCGAATGTCCTTCGGCTCTTTGCCGGCAAGCTTCTCAGGAATACGGTTGATAGCAAAATTCTGTGTATCGACGCCGTACTTCTTGCAAAGCATATAACCGATACATACCGCTTGAAAGCCCATATCCGCTCTGCTGTAACTGTCGCTGTTGATGGAGAGCTGTGCGTGGCCAAGTTCCTGTGCTACGCACTGAGCGACCGCAACGCTGTCTCCCACATCACGCTTCACATACAAGGTCTGCTCCTCGTTGTTGTAAAACGCCGCCATATTGGGATACGGAAGTTCATTTGTGGCTTCCACTTCAACCGGGGAAGAATCCAGCATAACGGTAATGAGAGCTTTCGGGTCACGGTTTACAGTAGGTGCAGGCGGTCTCTTGCCATTGGTCTGCGAAACATCAAAGACCTTTTTCACATTGTAGGAAATGCCGGTCGTACCGTCTCTCTTGGCATACTCGACAGGTTCAAGAATGGAAATGCTTTTCGCACCTTTCTGAATTTTCACATTGTCTTTGCTCCAGTCGTCAAAGTTTTTGAGCTGGCTTGCTTCGGGAAGCTGCTTGAAAATCAGAAGTGCGTTGACCGCAGAATATCGGTCAAGACGGCTCTGCGTATCAAGGAACGCTTTGAACTTCTCCGGGTCGGAAACGATAGCCTTTGCGGTTTCGTCCGCCATCTGATATACGGCTTCCTTTTCTGCCTTCATCTTATCGGCGTATTCCTCTTTGGAAAGTCTGTTTCTCTGCTGTCCTGCCTTAGCAGGGGTAAAATTGTTTGTCATTGTGATTACCTCTCTTTCACATTTTTGCTTTTGGGTTTCGGCTGCTGGTGTACGGTCTGTGCCGGGGCGTTCTTAACCTCCGGCTTTGATACCTCCGGCTCTTTGCGTTCTGCTTCTTTCTGCTGCTTGGACTGTGCCTTATATCGGTCGAGCTTTGCTTTCACCGACGGCTTTCTCTGTCTGTCGCTGACAGTACCCTTATCAGTTTGCATATCTACCGGCTCTGAGTTTTGCCTTGACGGAGGGTTTTTGTCCGTTTTGGCGACTGTGGGGTTTGACTGGGAGTACCCCTCTTTCTGAATAGGCTTTCTGACTGCTTCCTCTGTGATGATTTCGTTCTTGGATTTTGTCGGCTTGTCTTTTTCCAAAGCATCACGCTTTTCGACAGCCTTCTGAGACTCGGTAACAATAGCAGCCTTATCAACCTTGCCGAGTTCAAATCTCTCAACGATTCTCTGAATTTTGGAAGCGTCCTCAGCACGGGCGATAATATCAATCGGTACATTATCGCCCTTTGTGTTTTTATCCCTGAGTACGCAGTAGAGAACGCCGTAGCGTTTTGCCTGCTCGGTAAACTTCTTCAAGTCCTTGTTGGGGATAGAAAACACTTTCAGCTCCTTGCCCGATTTAATCATATTGGTAAGTCGAGCCTTGCCTTTTGTTTTTTGTTCCTGTTTGAGAACAGAGACTAAAAGAACGGCAATATTCTTTGCTGCCGCTCCGCTTAATTTTGCGGCTACTTCAAAGCCCTCAAGCGATAGCCTGACGACCTGTTCTGCCGCATCACCTCCGTTTGTCATTACGGTTCTGCTCCTTTCGTTCTTGTTTTTCTTCGTAAGCTCTTACCGTTTCAAGGTTGGCTTCAATGACCTTTGACCTTTCGGCTATGTCATCACAAAGACCGACCTCTTTTCGGAGAGTCCACAGCTTGCTCGTGATTGCCGTAATCTGCTCTTTGACATTTGATAGCTCATCGTCACTCAAATTTCTTCTTAACTGTTTTCGCAGGTGCGTTCTATCGTCAGTCAGGGATTTGATTTGCGACAATACGGACTCTTTATATGAGAAAAGCTGCTCGTCGGTAGAAATGTTCTCCCGTCCAAGCAGCCTTGTCTCCTGAGTGATTTTGTCCAGCTTCAGTAAATCTTCTTTCAAAAGATAGTGAAGCCTTGCGGTATTCTGTTTTTTATATTTCGGCAGATAACCGAGTTTATAGCAGTAATGCAGATACAGCCCATACAGTCCGCCGACCTTTTTGATTTTGTGTTCTCTTGTGGGCAATCGGTACTGTGTGACTCTTACCGTTTCCTTTACAAAAGGAACGATGAGAACCTTTTGATTTTCCGTCAGCCTACGCTTGATTGCGTCCTCGGTATAATTCTCTCCGAGGGATTTAAGTCGTATCGGCTTCTTGTATCCTTTCGGAACAATCGTCCAATACTTTCGGCTGTCGCTGAGACAATGCTCATAGCCCATCTGCGTCAGGATATAATCAAAGGTCTTTAAGTTAGTGCTGTGTGCAATCGCTTCATCAATGGCGTCACGGGTAATGGAGTATCGGCTCGGCATACCGGCTTGTTCCTGCTTGTAGTAATATGAGGATTGCTTACTGCGGTTCGGGTTCGGATTGTAATACAGTCCGTACTTTTCACAGAGACGGTCGGCAACCAAGCGGAACTTGAACCACGCTTTTTCGTCTCCCCATAATCGCTTACCGTCCACAAAGGAAACGGAATTGATTACATAGTGGCAGTGCAGGTGCTTTGTGTTCAGATGAGTAGTAACCACCACCTGAAATCTTTTGCCCCACACTTCGTTTGCAAATTCCATTCCGATTTTCTGTGCAAGCTCCGGGGAAATATCCTGTTCCTTAAAGCTCAGGTATCCGTGATAGGCTTGAATGCCATCGTCTTTGCCGTATGCTTTTTTCACAGACACAAACTGGTCTCTTGCGGTCGCCGGATTGCAGTTGATACCCTCAACGAAAAACTCACGCTCAGTTTTTTCTTCGTCCTTTGCATAGCTGAGAACATCACGGAGAGCCTGATACTGTTCCTCGGTGTAAATGTCTGTCGCAGTCTTTTCGGGATTGGCGGCATAGTCGATTACCTGACCGAGCCTTGATGTGACCGACCACAATTTACTTACTGCCATTTCATATCGCTCTTATCGGGTCTTAAAAAAGTACGCTCCACATCAGCCTGAAACTTGTGCCAACGCTCGGCTTCCTTTTTGAGCTGCGGTGCGTCAACAAATCCGAGGGAATTTGCTTTTACCGCAAGCTGATTGATGTTGTTCCCGATAGCAGATAACTCACGCATAACATCGTAAAATCTTTCGTCGGGCTTTTCTCTCGGCTCGTATCCTTTGAGAAGCAAACGGATAAGACCGCCTTCGGAAAGACACGCCCGCTTTGCTTTTTTCTGCAAATCCTGAGCTTCTGCCTTGTTCATCAGAATGTGCTTTTCAATGTTTCTCTTGCTCATTTTTATCGCTGTCCTTTCTGTTAATATAGTGCCTGTCCCGGTTTATCTGAAACAGGCACATTGTTGTTACTCCGAAAAAGCCGCCGATGATTAACCCGGCGGCAACCAATACTATCTCCCGCATTGCTTTACTCCTTTCTTGCTTGGGGTATTAGGGGCAACCCCTAACGAGTGTACCGTTTTGGACATTCCTGTCCATAAATGGTCTGCTCGCTAAGATTATGCAGACACTCAGGGTTGCCCCATAGATTGACTTTTATCTCTCCATATCCTTTGAGACAGGCTTATACGGCTTTGCTTCAATACCGTCCATAGACTTGTAAAATCTCTCCGGGTATTTGAACTTTTCCTCGTACTTACGAGCCAGTTCTTTCGGCATACTGAGAAACTTTTCCGACTCAATCGGTGCGTAAGCAATGAAGAACTTGCCGGCAATAATGTCGAGCATTTCACGGTTGCTGTCATCTTTCACATAACATTTTTCAATCTTCCAACCGTCCTTGCCACCGTGTTCATCAGCCATATACGCTTCCAGTCGCACACATTTATCCGACCCGTCAAGGGAAGAAGCATAGATAGAATATCCGCCCATACCCTCAATGAAAGCCTTATTGTTACTGCTGACAACATAGGTTCTTTGTTCCTCTGTGTATGGCTTGTCAAAGCTGTCAGCCGTAAAAACAATATATCCGGTCGTGTGGTTTCTTTCTTTTTCTGCCTGCCGGAAATGTGCTTTCAACTGCGGATAACTCATCTCAACATTCTCAGGCTCGGAATAAACTGCCCTGTTCAGCGGCAAGCCGTTCATCTTTCCTTCCTCGTTGCAGATGATGGCAACTTCGTCCTCAAAGGGCATATATTCTTCAATATCTCCCTCCACAAGAGACTGCATTGCTTCCAGCGTATCCTCAATTTCAATGAGCTTCGGATACTTGCCCGGCTCAACAAGAATGACGGAAATCTTCTCAGGTGCTGCAACCTTCTCAAAGGTGTCCTCGTAAATATTCAAGGCGAGGGAGCTTCCGTTTTCCCAACTCATATGAATCTGTCCGGCGTCGTCAACAAACTTAACCGTTCCTTTCAGACCGTATGGCATTTGACTTTCGCCAGCCATTTCAGTGAGTACAATCTGCGTACCCTCCGGGTACATTTCTCTGATTTCTTTTAGTTTCATCGTGCAAAACTCCTTTCGGTTTTATCCTTTATCCCTAAGCGTTTACAAAGAAAGTCGTTGACATCTTTCCCGTATTGGGGAGGGTCGTCAACGACTTCATACTTGTCTGAGAGAATCGTCTGCAACGCTTTGGTAGCTTTTCTTCCGGCAATATCATTGTCCAAGTGAAGAACAATTCGCCTGATTGTTTTGTCCTTTTCAAGTAGCCTGCCGAGTGTAACAGGCACTTTCGAGTCCTCAATTTTCTGCTTTGGGGAATACACTCCCGCAAGAGAAACAAGGTTAAACTGTCGCCAGTCTTTGCCCTCCAGCTTCATCAAAGTTGCATAGGAAAGCAGGTCAATGGCACACTCAAAAAGATGAACCTCTCCGGTGTTTTCGGCAGTCAGGCGGAAAGAATATTGCTTTTTACTGCCGGTGCAGTCGCCCATAATCCTTGATTGATTTGTTGCTCTGTATGCGGCGTATTTGGGTTCTTTGTTCTCGTTATAGCCGATAAAAACAGCATTGTGATATGGGAGCGACTCAATAATTAGTTCCTGTTCCAAGCAGTAGTTGATGATTTCATAATCAATCCCTCGCCCGAAAAGGTAATCAAATACCACATCGGTCGTAGGACTTTTTTGGGGCAGAAGCAAAGGCTGTTCCTCATAGCTTTTGATGTTTTCGCAAGTCGGAAAGCTGACTGAACCGTTTCCCATAATGGTCTGAACCGCCCCGACAAAATCCATTCCACGGACTTTGATAAGGTAATCGAGGGCGGATTTGCCCCCGATACCTCTCGACCACCACATCCATTTTCCGTTGGAAATCTTCAAGCTGTCGTGGGTTCTTGTGGTGTAGGTGTTGCTTGAAAACCTCACAAGCTCGCCCGGTTCATACTCTCTGAGATAGGTTAATAAGTCCATTCGTTTGGCTTCGGTTATGACTTCCGGTGCAATATACGGCATAGGTATCACCGCCGTTCTACATCAGCAAATCGGCAACCGCTTTCTGTATCGGTTCGTTGATACTGAGCTTTGCAATGATGATAAGTATCTTATCAACAGGGCAGCCGATGTCATTCCAAATAGTCCAAGCACTTTCCGCAAGGTCATCGTTTTCATACAAAGCAATGATTTCTTCCGGCGAAAATACCGTCTCAATGCTCTGTCGAACCAACTCTCCATAGAAAGAAAGCTTTGCATTTCTAAGTGCAAATTCTGCTTCTTTTGCGGGCGGTTTGTTTCTTTTTAACTCGTGATATGCTCCATCAAGTCTCCTGACCACAACCATCATCATTGCGTCAAAAGGGTTGATGATTGCTTTTCTGCAAGTGCAGTTTTCTCTTTCTTTGTCGGGTGTCATTTTATCGTTCATAGGTTTTCTCCTTTCGTGTGTTCGGCACTTCGCCCTCATCGGGTTCGCCGCCGACAATTTCGTTTTCTCGCTTATCCATATTGAGCAAGATATTCAGCTCGTCCAATCGGGCAAGCTTTGTCTTGAGTTCTTCCTCTTGGATAAACGGTTTTTGGACTTCTTTCTTTGCGGTTTCCAACTGATTTTTGGTGTTCTCAAGGTCGTTCTCCGCAAGTGACAAGCTCTCGGCAAATCTGTCAATACCGTTATCGAGACGGATAATATTGCCGTGTGCGTCATCGCCGAGAGGAACATTTCTGCTTGTCGCACCTTTCAGTCGAACCTCATAATTTCGCTCTGCGGTATTAAAAAGCAGCTCCGTTTCAAACCCTCGGTACTTGCCGAGAGGAATAGGGTCGGGGCTATTCATCTGCTTGCAGGCTTCAATGATTGCTTTACCGGCATCGGCTTTTTCGGAATAAAAAACACCCTTAACCTCCATACCGGCAAAGCGGTCGTCCGTTGGTTTCGGGTGTTGTTTCGCAGTTTCTACATCTTGCTTCAAGCCTTCAATACGGTTTTCCAAGGCTGTAATTCGCTGCGGATAATATTTGATTATCTTATCTTCCAAAGCATATCTTTCAGAGAGAAAGTTGGATTTTAGGAGCTTCAGCTTTTGGACTTGAATATCCAAATCCATCTTCTCCTTAATATACGGATTGCCGGTTGCAAGCATTTTAATCTCTGCATAGGACAGGGCGGTTTCATCAATATCCTCGGCAGAACGCACCGGGGATTTGCTCGTCATAATCTGACTGGCGAATTTTTGCTTTCCCTCTACAAGCTGATAGAGGTATGCGTCAAAGGTCTGCTCTGTTACATAGCGGTAAACATCTACATCGGGGTTTGAGTTTCCCTGTCGGATAATTCGACCGGAACGCTGCTCCAAGTCTGACGGTCTCCACGGGCAATCCACATCGTGAAGTGCAATTAGTCTGTCCTGAACATTCGTGCCGGCTCCCATCTTTTGCGTAGAACCGAGAAGCACTCTGACCTCGCCTTTACGGGTCTTTTGGAACAGTTCTTTTTTCTTCACATCGGTATCTGCTTCGTGGATAAAGCGGACTTCGCTTTCGGGGACACCACGCTCTATGAGCTTCTTTCTGATGTCGTTATATACCGAGAATGTGCCATCGTTCTTTGGTGTTGAGAGGTCGCAGAACACAAGCTGTGCCGATTTTTTATCGGCTGTTTCCTCCCAAATACGGTAGATGTTATCGACGCAGGCGTTGATTTTACTACCCTCAAAATCAGGCAGCATATCGTTGAGCATACGCTGGTCAAGAGCCAACTTTCTACCGTCGTTTGTGATTTTGAGCATATTATCTACACTCGAATCCACACCGCCACCACGGACTTTCTCGGCTCGCTCCGCAAGGGAAGCAACCATTTCTTTCTGCATTTCAGACGGCTTGACTGCAACATTGTGGAAGTGTGCATCCGGCACAGGCAATTCCAACATATCTGCCGTCTTAATGTCGGCGACCTCCTTAAACATCGCCATAAGCTCCGGAAGGTTATAGAATTTTGCAAAGCGGGTTTTCGCTCTGTAACCCGTTCCCTCCGGGGTAAGCTCTACGGCTGTTACAGTCTCTCCAAAGGTACTTGCCCACGAGTCGAAGTGCTGTAAATTGTTTTTTACAAGCGTGTTGTACTGCAAGTATCGCTGAATGGTATAGAGTTCCACCATACTGTTTGAGATAGGAGTACCGGTTGCAAATACCGTTCCTCGACCGCCTGTAAGCTCGTCAAGGTATCGGCACTTCATAAACAGGTCGGAGGATTTCTGTGCTTCCGTCTGAGCGATACCGCCCACATTACGCATTTTGGTGTAAAGGTAGAGGTTCTTGTAATAATGACTCTCGTCAATAAAGAGCCTGTCAACACCGAGTTCTTCAAAGGTAACAACATCGTCCTTTCGGCTTTGGTCGTTGAGCTTTTCCAGCTTTTGCTTCACGGACTTTTTAGACTTTTCAAGCTGTTTAATGGAGAAGTTTTCTCCACGATTTCGCTTCAAATCCATAATACCGTCTGTCAGTTCTTCAAGCTGCTGCTCAAGAATTGCCCTCTGTCTTTCAATGGACATCGGTATTTTTTCAAACTGAGAATGACCGATGATTACGGCGTCATAATCTCCCGTAGCAATTCGACCACAGAACTTTTTGCGGTTCTTCGTTTCAAAATCTCGCTTTGTCGCTACGAGAATATTCGCCGCCGGATAGAGCTGTAAAAACTCCGCCGCCCATTGCTCGGTTAAGTGATTCGGGACTACGAACAGCGACTTATTGCAAAGTCCAAGTCGTTTGGACTCCATAGCAGCCGCCACCATCTCAAAAGTTTTGCCTGCACCGACTGCGTGTGCCAACAGCGTATTGCCGCCGTACAGAATGTGTGCAACCGCATTTTTCTGATGTTCACGGAGTTCGATTTCCGGGTTCATACCATTGAAAACAATGTGGCTTCCGTCGTACTCACGGGGTCTTATGCTGTTGAACTTTTCGTTATACATCTTCGTGAGTTTTTCTCGGCGGGCAGGGTCAGCCCATATCCAGTCCTGAAAGCCCTGCTTTATGAGTTCCTGCTTTGCCTGTGCGATTGCCGTCTCTTTTTTATTGAGAACGGCTTTCTTTCTGCCTTCCTCATCTTCGATATAGTCAAATATTCGGACATCTTTCAGGTTCAGTGTTTCCTCAATTATCTTATATGCGTTGATGCGGGAAGTACCGTATGTGCTGTACGCTTTTACATTGGAACGGTCATAGCTCTTTCCCTCAATGTTCCATTCGCCGGTAAACTGGGAGTAGTGAACCTTGATATTCCATTGTGCATAGCGTGGGGTGTCGAGAAACTCAAACATAAACTGTTGGAATATTTCGGGCGGTATCCAAGTCGCACCGAGCCTTACGGAAATCTCGCTTGCCGTCAAATCCTTTGGCTGCACCTTTTCAAGTGCCTGCACATTGACGGTGTAATCTTCGGGATACAATGCCGCAGACCTTTTGGCTGTCGCCAGCTTCTCACGGACATTGCCCGACAGATATTCGTCCGCCATCAGATACTTCGGCTCATAAGAATTACCGTACTCATAAAGAGGATTTAAAAAGATTACACCCTTTAGGTCAGCGAATAATTCCTCCTCGCTTTTGCCGGAAAGCTCCATCATATATTCCATATCAATGGCTGCTTTTTCACCCATAGAGACAGCGAGAGCTTCGTCTGCGGTATCAACCTCCGTTACCGGCTTGTGCGGTTTTATCGTCCTTTTGAAGAACATATCTGCCTTGCGTTCCAGTTCGCCATCTTCGTTGATGACCTCAAGAGCAGAGAGCAGAGCATAGGAACTGTCGTCGGAAAAGGCAGAAGTATTGGCACGGCTGTTAATAAGTCCGTACTTCTTTGTAAAGCTGTCATACAGAGTGTTCAGCTTTTCCTGTGCCTGTTTGATTTCGCTGTCCGGGTAATCCTCGGTTTGCAGTTCAATCAGATTGCGGACGCAATCTCTTATCCCAATCATACCCTTAATGCGGTTCTCGGCGGTTGCCGATACCTCCACCGGGGACATACGGGAGTTCTCACGGAAATAGATTTTGTCGTCCAAAACCGTGTAAGAGAAGTTCCTTACCGTAGGGTCTGCCGGGATAGAATTATCTTCTTCCTCCAGCTCATCGGCTACTTCGTATTCGGAGATTTCTCCGTGAATGTTTGAAACAGCTTCGTTCAAAAGCTCCGAAAGGTCGGCGTTTTCAAACGGCTCACAGGTTGCTTCCGGTCCGAAACGACCGCTTACCATTTTCATTTCGCCGAGTATCATTTCCGGGTGCTGAACAAAATATGAGTTCATCCTTATACCGTTTTCGTCGGTGTCAAGATGAACCCAGTCAGGCTCAATATCTATTAGCCTGTCTCGCTTTTGCAAGAACAGAATATCGGATACAACCTCTGTTCCGGCATTGCCTTTGAAGGTGTCGTTCGGAAGTCTGATTGCTCCAAGAAGCTCCGCCCTCTGTGCGATATATTTACGCACATTGGAGTTTTCCTTATCCATAGTTCCTTTGCTTGTCACAAGAGCCATCACACCGCCGGGGCGTAACTTATCAAGCGATTTTGCAAAGAAATAATCGTGGATTAAGAAATTGTACTTGTCGTATCGTTTATCGGAGACTTTGAAATCTCCGAAAGGCACATTGCCGATAACGCCGTCAAAGAAGCTGTCGGGGACATTTACTTCCTCAAAGCCCTGTGCCGCAATAGAAGATTTCTGATAAAGTTGCTGAGCGATACCGGCTGAAATGGTATCAAGCTCAACACCGTAAACCTTTGCGTTTTCCATTGACTTAGGCAGCATACCGATGAAGTTACCGATACCGCAGGACGGCTCAAGCAGGTTGCCCTCCTGAAATCCCATCTGTTCCAACACCTTGTAAATGGCGGTAGATACTTCGGGCGGAGTGTAAAAGGCGGTCAAGGTGCTTTCTCTTGCCGACGCATATTCCTCCGGCGTCAGGATGTTTTTCAGCATTGCATACTCTGTATGCCAAGCTCCGGCTCGTTCGTCAAAGGCTTCGGGAATACCGCCCCAACCGACATATCTCGACAAGATTTTCTGCTCATCGGGTGTTGCAAAACGGTTTTCGTTTTGACAATCCTTCAAGACCTTAATCGCTGCATAGTTTCTGTGAAAACGCTCTTTCTTGTTCACTTCCTCAACCTGATTATTGGCAAGGTCAAAGTTGTGTCGCTCGGACATCGGAATATCCGGGTGGAGGTCAAAGCTCTTTACCTTTGACTTTTTCTTTTGCTCCCAAGCGGGGACAATCGGTTCAGGCTCTTTCTCTCGGTTGTCCTTAACCTCAACACCGTTGTGTTCGGATAAAGCCTTAAAGTCATCAAGCAAGTCAGGTCTGATACCAAGCACAGAACCGTCATCTTCAAATACAAAGGCTTCATCAACAAGAAAATGATAAAACTCTGCACCGTGCCATTCGTTATCGCCGTCCCTTGCAACAAGACCGTTTTCATCATAACTGAGAGCAATGTCCTCAATCTTTAATCTGCCAAGCACGGAATAAAGAATTTCTGTTTCTCGGTCATAAACCGGGACTTCAGAAACAGCAGCCACAAGGCTTTGCATTGTCGCTTTGGTACAGTCTGTGAAATCAGGCTGTTGTGAAAACTGACTTTCTGCTTCCTCAAACCATTCTGTACCTACATCGGCAAGCTCCTGATTTGCAATACTGCCGAGATAATCAAAGAAATCCTCAGCCGAGTCATACTCCCTTGCAGCTTGCTGTATCTCGTCAAAAGAAAGCGTATTTGTAACATACTGACCTCCGGCATTGCTGTCGGGGTTATAGTACATCCAAGTTACACTTTCATTGTCCCGGTCGATAAAGAAGGCATCGTCATAACCGGTTTTCGGACTGAAATCCTGTACGGTTTCGGTATCATTTTGAGCTTTGTTTTCGCCTGTAACGGTTTTTTCTTCCGCCGGTAATACACTGACCTTCAAGTGGTCGTTCATCGGATTTTCACGCACTTTGCGGTCAAATTCTTCCCTTGAAAGTTCCTTGTTGAATAGGGGCATATCGAAGTCATAAAGCATTACACGGTTTTCGTCAAAGGACAAAATCTCATACTGCGAAGCTCCGATATACACGCTGTCGCCGAGATGATATTCATACTGTGCTTCCGGTTCTTCCTCTTTGTTTTCAGGCTCAGGCGGTGCGGTAGAGAGTATCTCTCGGTTTTTTCTCTGCTCTGCAAGCTCGGCTCGCCGTTCTTCCTGCTTTTCAAGCCATTCTGGGTACTTTTCTTTTTCCTTTGGATTTAAGTATCTGTCCATACGGATAAGGTCTCCGATACGCTTTTCCACTTGAGACCAAGAAAGCGTAATGTGCGGCTTGTCACTTCCGATACCCTTTGAAATTGTGATACCTTTTCCGTCGTGCTGTTCGTCAATGCCCGTACCGATGATGACAGGGTAAGAGCCGCCCCAACCGTATTCGTTTTTCAAGAAGTCGGCGTTTTCTTTTGCGGAAAGGCTCTTTTCAAACTGCTCATAGATACGCATTTTGCCCTCGGAAACTCCGCTTCCACGGGTCAGTACAGCGTCTATGATTTCCTGAGAAAAAGTAAAGGCAGAGGTTTTTTGTTCCTCTGCCTGATTGCCCATTATGAGAGTCAACTGACCGTCCATAGACGGAAGCGGCTTCATTGTATCGGTCAATTCTCCCAAAAGTCTCATTGCTTCAAAATGCTGTGCGATAACGCCCCAGTCATAGAAGCTCTGAGCGGTTCTGTTTTCGTATTCGCCCTCCCACAAGTGGAGGACATTCTGAAATGTTTTGTAGCCGACAAGCCTGCCGTTGCTTAAAGGTAGCTGTGTGTAATCGTTGTTGAAAATACCCTTGATATATTCGGTACGGGTCGCATTATCCGTATTTCTCTCATAGAAGTCTTTGATTTCTTCCTTTGAAGCGGACAAATGTGGGGTAGTACCGAGTATCTCTCGGATAGTATCATCGCCACCGAAAAACGGCAGGCTCTTGTCCTCGTGGTTTCTGTCGTAATACTCTAAGCGAATATTACCTGATTCTTCACGATTTCCTGTGCCGAGTTCCTGATGTTGTTCATCAGGCGAACCCATTTCATCATATCTTCCGCTTTCATCTGCTCCGTCAGCCCGGCTTTCTGTGCCATCTGCTTCACGAGAGTTTCCTCCAGTTCGCTCGCTCTCTGCTGAACCTCCGCCAAGTGACTGTTCAGAATCCCTTTCGTCAGAAGATTGTAATACAGGATTTTGTGATGTCCCTTCAGATAAGTTCTCCTCATCTGCGACCATCTGCCGAGAGTCACTTCCGTCTGCTCCGGCAGCTTCAGGTTCGGAAGATTGTAATCTCCCACCATCGTGTATGTGATTTCGCTCATCGCTTTGACTCCTTTCGTCTTTGATGTCTTTATTGTATTCGGATTGCCCCTGTTCATCAATTATGCGATTTTCCTTACTGAGCGTGCTGATTGTTCTGCTGACTGGAAGCAACGCCATTTCAGCAATGTCGCTTGTAGCAATACCCACCGCATTGAGAACTTCCTGTGAATTGAAGCTTGAAATACCGGCAAAGTCATCGGGAGAATAAACCTTGTCTGCGTCCAGTCCCAATCGTGCCATAACCATATATGACACGCTGTTTCTGACAAGCTCCAAATACAAGGCGTTTGCTTCGTCGGCAGACAAATACTCAATATCGCTTCCTGTACCCAAACTCATAAAGTCGGAGATATAGTCTGCGATGTTGTCCTCAACGGCATTGGCAATGCTCTCTTTGACGACATTTTCAATACTCGTTGTATCGTTTACCGCACCGAAAGTGTTTTCAAGTGTTTCAATAACCTCTGCTTCATATTCGGGTCTCATCTCCCAAATCGGCACAGGACGGGAATATCGGCTTTCGTGGGTGTCCGATATATCAAAGTAGTGAATCAGCCTTTGACGGCTTCTGTCTGCGTCCTCAAATACGGCAATACCTTTTGCCCCTCGGTTTACCCAGCGACCGAAAGTTCCGTTCCATCGTTCGATTTCAAGAACGGCTGTTGCGTCGGGTCTTTGGGCATAAATAAGAAGCTGTTCATCAAATCGGAGCCTGAAATTTCTGCCTGCTGTTTTCAGAAACGATTGCCAGTTTACCGGGTTGTCTGTAACCGCAAAACAGGTTCTTTCATATAGCTCCGAAATCAGGTCAAATTTCCTTGCCACCTCGTCTGCACCTCCTTATCGTGATTTTTCTTTGTCCTTTGCAGGCTTCGTATTTTCTTTTGCGGCTGGTTCTACGGTATGACCGTTTCTCTCGCAAAGCTCGGCAAATTCGCAGATATGGTAGAGATTTGTGCCGACCTCCAAATGGTAGTCGTCGATATATCTGCAAGTTCTCTCCATTGTTTTGCCGTCGCCGAGCTTAATTGAGATTTTTTCTCCGTCCGCAATGCGAAACTGCTCCTGATAGTGCGGGTCAATAAATCGGATACCTCGCTCAGCGTTTTTCAAGTGGGCATTTAGCCACTCTTTTTGATAGCAATAGCAGTAAAGATTGTACTCGCCCCTGTTGGGGTTAAACCTCATAAGATAGCTGTACTTTTCCGTATCAAGACGAATGCCGTAGTGGTTGCGGTCATCATTAAAGGAACTGTCGGGAGTGGAATAACAGTAAGAGGACATAGCATTTCTGCCGGACAAAACATCGTCGTCACGCAATCCGTTTATCACATCATCAAATTCAGCCTTAAATTCATCGGTTTTCAAGTCTTTTCTGAAATCGTTCCAAGTCGTCCAAAACTCGTTCCCGTTAGAACCGAAGTCGGCTCGCAAATATCCGATAAGTCCGGTCTGCATAGAGAGCTGCTGACTTTGGCTGAAGGTGTACTTTCGCTCTGCTTCGGTCAATACTCTGTAATCCATTTTCATCACCTCGCCTGTTCGTTTGTTTGTCTTTGCTTTGGAATAGGAAAACCATAAACTCCGGCAATGTCATCGCCGAGCCTTTTGGTAACTCGTGTGATGTCGGCTCTTGTGGCTTTTCCGTTGTAGATTTTATCTTGCAGATTTTCAATCTGCGTATCGGTAACACCGTCTTTGAATACACGGTATAGATAATGGTTTGTTCCGTCGTGATGAACGGCATCGGCTCTAAGGTCGCCGTACTTATCCACATACCATTCGGTGTAATCGGTATCGGAATAAAGGCAGTCTTTAATGTTGCCGGAATCAATCATCTTGTAGCCCGCCACTCTGCCGTTCCATCTGCCGAGGTCGCCGATTACGATAATCGGCTGTGAAAGCTGAATGTTGAGATTTACTCGTTCATCATAAAGATTTTCGGCATTGGATTTTACCATAATGTCGTAAAGCTCATCATCGGAATATCCGGGATACAGTTCCTCCAAAGACTCTCGCCAATCATCAAGGTCAAGGCTAATGTCGCTCCAAATGATATGACGGTCATTCTGTTCCTGCCTGCTCATCAGTGCCACCTCCCAAATAAGAGAACAGCTTATTGGCTTTGGTCTGCTTCTGAAGCTCGATAATCAGGCTCATATCCGGAATAGTGATACCCGGAATTTTCAAAATGCTCTCCATATCGAGCTGCTGCAATTTCTTTTCCGTATTGCAGCCTGCGTCAAACAGTTTCGTCAGAAGCTTTGTTTTCTGCTGAAAAGTGAATTTTTCCTTCATTGCTTTGTCCTCCTTATCGTTCTTTGTCTTTGTTTCGCTTCTTGTGTAAAAGCTCTTGTGCCTTTTCCTTTGCCCACTCAGGCAGACGCTCAGGCTTTACTTCGCCCATAACATCCATTCTTTCATATCGGGTGGATTTGCCGGTGTGAAGATTGGTACAGAACACGGCACTTCCACGGCTGTTTGCCGACGCACCGAAACCACCTGTAACATAGTAGAGCTGTCTGTCGGCTCTTTGAAATTCAGGTTTTAATACCTTTGGGTCAATGGCAATGATTGTGCCGTTGATGTCTTTGGAATAGTGGTCGGGGATACAGTCGGCTTCCGTTATGAGTGTGATTGGAATATCCAGTTTTTCGACCTGTTCCTTGAAAAGCTCCGCTTCATTTGCCACACGGCTACCGAAAAGGTGTACGATTTCGATATAGTCATCGCTCACCATACATTCCGAACACAGTTCAAACAGGTCGTTTCGTTCTGCAAAGCCGCACAAAAATTTATCGCCGTTCGTGCTTTGCTCATTGGAAGCCAAGATAACTTCCTTTTCACCCACATTGACCGAGCAAAGAACAGTGTATTCACCGATTTTTCTTTTTCCCTCGTTCATATCCACACCTCAGCTTACTTCAATCACAATTCTGATGTTTCCGCAGTCGCAGCCACTGCACTGTCTGGACAGTTCGGGAAATAGGGATTGCACTCTCTGTCTTGCTCTGCGGATAGTCTCAAAGCACGGCAAGCCGTAGCCTTTATAGTTGTTGACTATATCTTCAAGCGGCAAATCGCCGACTCTCATATAGCTGTATCGGTTGTAATAGCAAAGGATAAGCTGCATATCGTCATACCTCGTTTCGGGGCATTCTCTGAGTATTGCAAGCACCTTGCTGTCAACCGTCTTTAGCTTGTTCATAATGCACCTCCGTAAAAGAACGGTGGGCGAAGTTTTCACTCCGCCCACTTTGGTGTTCCTTATTTCTTTCTGTTCTTAATCTGCAAGAAGATAAAGCCGCCGATAATAAAGGCGACCAATACAACTGCTACGATTGTTTTAGCGTCCATTACTCATTGTCCTCCTTCTTCTTTTTTCTGTACGCAATAATGGCTGTGCCTACAATGCCGAGGGCAGAAAGTCCCGCAAGTGCAGTCCACAAGCCGACATTGCTGTTGTCTCCGGTCTTTGGTGTATCTCTCAGCTCATTGTGCATTTCCACAACGGTAGTAGAACCGACCTTTACGGTTGCAATCTTATCCGCAGGAAGCACATAGGAAGCAGAAACACTATCCTGAACCTCGGAAATGGTGTAATCGCCGATACGAAGTCCCTCGATAATGATTTCGCCGTTCTTATCGGTCGTGAAGCTGCGGTCATAACCGTTTACTCCCGTAACCCTGAAAGTGAAACCTTCAACCTTACCGTCAGAGGAAGTCTTGACGATTTTCAGGTTTCCTTTCATAGCTGTGTTGATAAATCCGACACCCGCTTTGTTTTCTACCTCATAGGTCATTTCATCTTCCTCAATGAATACGGAGTACACGCCCTTATCAAGCTCGAAGCCCTCCGGTGCTTTGGTTTCTCTTACAAGGTATTTTCCGTAAAGAAGTTCTTTCATTTCGTAAATACCCGTAGAAGTTTCGTTGAGTGTACCGATAAGCTCGTCGCCGTCGTCCAGTTTGCCATCGCCGTTTACATCTTTGTAAACCTCAAAGGTCGCTCCTGTCAGCTTGTTGTCCGGGTAATCTTCATCAACCTTTGTGAGTCTGATGTTGCCGTGAACATACTCGTTAACAATTTCAACCTCGATAACCTGACCGTCCTCGGACACGATAACCTCATAGGAAGTATCGTCAAGCACGAAACCGGCAGGCTGTTCGATTTCTCTTACAATCCAGTTTCCATACGGTACTTTGTCAAAAGAAAAGCTACCGTCATTTTCAGAGGTAGCAGTCATCAAAGCATTTTCTTTTGTAAATTCGGTTTCATCAGCCTTAAACAGACCGATTACAGCACCTCCCAGTGCTTCGCCGTTTTCGGTAATCTTCTTACCGGAAACAGAACCGTAAATGAGCTTGTTCTCAATCGCTTTTCCGTCGTTGACCGCAATCTCAACATTTGCGGTATCCTGACCGGCATAGCTGAAAGTGAACGGATACTTGGCGTCGGAGAGAATATAATGCTCATCGGTTGCAAGTTCCTTTACATAGTAGCTTCCGAAAGGAAGGTCGGTTTTGATAACAGCCTTGCCGTTCTCGGAAAGTGAGATAATCTCAATCAGACCGTCTGCCGGGATAGAAGTACCGCTTGCTGAAACAAGTTCCTCGGCGGTAAAAAGTCCGAAGCTGATGTTCTTCACTTCATCGCCGTTGCCGATGTTGAAGATGTCGTTCTTTTCAATAGTCTTTTCAAGACTTACCGTTACTTTCTGCCTGTCGTTTACAAAGCTTGTGGCGGTTTCGGTTACAGACACTTCCTGACCGGCATAAGTCAGCTCAACATCGTGAGCTTCTTTGTTGATGACCATACCCTCCGGTGCGGTAATTTCAACCACCGTATATTTTCCGAGATAAAGCTCTTTACTCTTGGCAAGTCCGTTTTCATCTGTGGTAACAGTATCTACGACCTCGCCCTTTGCATAACGGAGTGTACCGTCAGGAGTGATAATATCTTCTGCTGCGGTAATCTCATAAATCGCACCTGCAAGACCTTTCACTTCATAGACAGGCTGATAAATCGCATCGGCATTTTCCTCTCCGGAGATATTTACCCCTGAGAATACCTCGCCGGTCTTTTCAATGCTGACAGTACCTTTCTGTGCCATATTAGGCTTATCGACCTTAATCACGGTAATACCACCCTCATCGGAAGAATGTTCCTCTGCCACATCAAAGTACACCGGTGTGCTGTCAAGCACATATCCGTAAGGAGCCTGAACCTCAACAAGAGAATATCCCTTGCCGTATTCCAGTTTCTCCGGTGTAACAAGCTGTCCGTTTGCGTCGGTGTAGAAAGTATCAATCGTTGTCGGAGTAGGATAAGTGAAGGTCATTGTTACCTGATTGCCGTCCGGGTCAAAGATTTTGAACCCAGCACCGGCATAAGGAATGTTTTTACCGCTTTCTGCGTCCACCTTGACAACCTTGATATAACTTTCAAAGTTTGCGTTGTTAATGAGATAGCGGTAGGTCTGTCCGTTCTGAGAGATGAACACATCGAAGTCGTCCATTAACTCACGCCCCTCCCAACCGGAGGTCTGATGAACGGTATATACGCCGTAAGGCATATCCTTTGTCTGACCGAAGCCGTTTTCATCACAAACAATTACATCTCTTTCATCTTCCTCTGCTGAATCAAAGCTGCCGGAAGATTTCAGATAGATTTCAAAGGTTGCACCGTTTTCCGGTGTTTCAATCTTTGTTTCGCCGTCATCGGTGTGCTTGATAATGGCGATATTGCCTTTCATAACCTGTTCGGCAACATCATTTGCGGTCTGATTGTGTTCCACCGTATAAAGCTGCGGTTCAGCACCGACCTTATGGATTGTACCGTCGAGCAGATAGCCCTCGGACGGCGTGATTTCACGGATTGTCCAGTCATTATCACAGACATATTCCTTTGTGGTAAACTGCCCGTTCTTATCCGTTACATACTTGTCAACAAGGGTTTCACCCTTATAGATACCGTAAACTGCTCCGGCAAGGGTAGCGTCGCCCTGCGGTGTGCCTTCCTCTCGGTCGCTCTTTGTTACGGTTACGCTGAACTTTTTGAGAATGTTCGTGAAGTTTCTTGTGGTTACTTCTTTCCAGTTAATCGGTGCGGTCTGATTTGCAGGCACAACATAACGGATTGCGGTATCCACTTCCTCAATAGTGTATGGGGTAGTGCCGCTGATAAGCACATCATCAAAAGAAGCAACACCGTTCTTATCTGTCACGGCATACTCATCGACAGCAATACCGGAAAGAGATGTGCCGTAAAGATGGAAGGTAACGCCCTCAACCAAGTTATCCTCAGAAGATTTGATGACCTGAAGATTACCTCTTTTGAGAACATTATTGAAATTGACCTTTGACACCTGACCGGCAACAACAGTTACTCTGTGAACCTCCTGCGGAACATATTTGTCGATAGACTGTTCTGTTACCGTGTAAACACCGGGCATAAGGTTATCCAGTTGGAATTTACCGCCGTTTGCGGTTGTTACAGTCTGATTGACACCGTTACCGCTTATGGTAAACTGAATGCCGTCAACCTTTCCGTCCTCACTTGTCTTTACAATCTGACAAGAGCCGTAGCTTACCTTCATTTTGACAAAGCCGCTGACAGGGTCGCTGACCTCTTGAGCATAAGTGACCACATCCTGAATGCCGTTTCCATTCTGATGGATACCGTCAGACCATACGACAACACCTCTGCGGACACCGTTCTTTTTTGCGGCTGTGATGGTAAATTCATTGCTCGGAGCTTTCTCCATCGAAACAGTCAATTTGTTTCCGCTGACAGAGAACAAAACGCCGTCAATATTTGCCGAGAAATTGTAATTGCCAAGCACACCGTTTGTATCGGTGAGAGTTGCAACATACTTGCTTCCGTTCCATTCAAGCTCGTTCACCTTGGCAGAACCGCTTGACCTTGTGCAGAAGCTCGGAACTTTCGTATGGTTCTGAACGCTTGTTACCATACTGTTGTAGTAAGACAGGATTTTACTGCGGAGTGGGTGTGCAGAGCTTACACATTCAAGCACGGCATTGTACCCGCCGGTAGAAACGTGATTAAAGCCTGCGTCTCTTTCGCCGACAATCGTTTCCCAAATCAAAATCTGAGTGGCATAAGCGTGGGCGATACAGTTTGCGTCGCTTTCATTCTGCGACTTCCAGCTTGTCGAAATTCCTCCACGGTAGCCGTACTGCAAGATACGACCGATAAGCAGGCGAATATCATCGCCGGAAATCGTACCGTTCGGACTGATGTTGTTGAAGAAGTTCTCGTCCTTTTCGGTGAGAGTATCTCCAGTCCGCTGACCTGTACCCGGCTCGATACAGTAGGCGATATTGCCCGAATACGAACCCATTGCACGAAGTCCCGTATATTTCGTGGACAAGCCTTTCCAACCGTTCATATAGTTGAGATTGCCGTGTCCCCATTCGCCGTTGTTATTGGTATCTCCGCTTCGGGGATAATCGACGAGGTACACATCGGCTTTTTCGCCTACGGCTGCAAAGGCTGTCGTTGCCCCAATGCTCATAAAAGCTGTAAGGCTCATAACCGCCGCCAACATAAGCGAGACGGCTTTCTTGAATTTTGTTTTAACCATTGCGTTTTCCTCCTTGAAATGCAAAAACGCACCGATTTTACTCAGTGCGTCCGCTTAAAATTATTTTGTTTTAGCAGTAGCCGATATAGATGTTGTACTCCGTATCGGATAGCTTTTCTGTCCATATCCACACAGCGGTAAAACCCTCGCTGTTCTTGTATCGGTTCAGTCTGCTTTCAATATCAGACTTGATACCGCTTCGGTTAGGATTTGCGGATATGGGGTTGTCCCAACATTCTGTCGCCGTGCTGTCAAGAGAAAGCCCTATGCTTACCGCATACTCTTTTGCGTAACTAACATAAGGGCTGACATCGAATGTCTGCTTGGGCGGCTCTGTCGGTTTCGGTTCTGCCGGCTTTTCAGTCGGCTTTTCAACCGGCTTTTGTTCGGCAGTTGTCTGTTCTTTTGGCTGTTCCGTTTGTTTTTCGGGTTCAGCCTGCGTGGTTGTCTGCTTTGGTGGCTCTGCCTTTGGCTTTTCGGTTGCAGGAGTATCAGCCGTTTTTTCTTCCGCCGGTTTTGTCTGAACAGTTGCAACCGTCTGACTTTCAGCGGTTGATTGGCTTTCTTCTGCCGTAATCGGTGTTTCCTCCTGAACTGCCGTGCTTTCCGGTTCTTCTGCCGTATCTTCCTGAGAATTTGTTTCGGTATTACCAGCCGGAAAAGAAGTCTCCGTTTTCGTTATCTCCTGTGCAGCTTCTTTGGCTGTGTTACTGGTACAACCTACGAGAAAAATCATCAGGCAGGCAAGAACACAAGGTATCAGCCTGTTTTTCATATCCATCGCTCCTTTCTGCTTTAATCGTAATCAAAACCGGTCAAAACATCAAAGGTGCGATTGGCTGAACTTTTTATCGTAGCAGACATTTTGCTTTTGCTTCAAATGTGCGAACCCTTTTATAGACAGCTATATGTTATTAGAGATAGATATACTCAAGGGAGATAGAGTATATTTTTTCAGCAGGTTAATAGCCGGTATATATAGGGGTTAGAGTGTGAGAAAGGGGGAAGGCTATCGGCTGTCACGGTCGGCTCTGCTTCGCAGAAACTTGTTGTAATGCTCCAATGCCTTGCACACAAAATCCTCCGTTTGGCTTATGGGAATGTTCTTCGGGATAAGCTGTCGAACTCTGTCGCCCCTCAAAACAATTTTCTCCCTTTGGTTTGGCTTTTCCTCCGACATAATCGCTTGGATTGCTTCGGTTGTGAGCTTGCCCTCCTCAAAGAACTTTCGCATACGGATTGTTTGGTCGTGGGATGGGGTTGCGTCGTTCAGGTCAATTTCGTCAACCACATCACGCTGACTGTCCTCATCGAGAAAAGACAGTTCAACCGCCGGTCGCATTTTAATTCGCCCCTCATCAACATATTCCAAAAGTTCGGGAACAAGGTTTGTAAGGCGAATATACCTGTGAATCTGATTTCGGCTGTCGCCACATTCTTGAGCAAGCTCGTCAGAAGTTCTCAACTTTGTCCCCACTGGGGACGAAGTTAAATCCGTGCGTTCTCCTTGCCTTTTCATCGCCTCCAAACGCATTTTGTAGGCATAGGCTTTTTCTGAGGGAAGTATTTGCGACCTTTGGTAGTTGCTCTCAACCATTAAAATCGTGGCTTCGTCTCGGTTCAGTTCAACGACCTCACAACGGAGAGTATCAAACCCGGCAAGCTCACAGGCTCGCTTTCGTCTGTGTCCCGATATGAGTTCGTATCTGCCGTCCTCTTTCTGCCTTACCGTCGCCGGAGTAATAACCCCTCGTTCCTTAATACTCTCAATGAGCTGTGCCATATCCTCGTCATCACGCACCTTAAAAGGGTGGTCGGGGAAATCGTCAATCTCAGTCAAGGGAATATCTCGGATTTTTGAAAGCTTTTCTTCATCTCTCTGTTCCTGCGTTGAGAATAAGTCATCGAGCTTCGTGAGAGTGAAGTCGCTCTTTCTTCCTGCCATCGGCTAACACCTCCTTTGTAAATTCGGTGTACGCCTTTGACACCGTACTGTTGGGTTCGTAGGCAAAAATGCTCTTGCCTTTGGAAGAAGTCTCTGCGGCTTTTACGGCAATCGGGATATATGTTCGATACATCTTGATTTGATTACCGAAGTTTTCTCTCAGAGCTTCTACCGTGCTTTTGGCGAGGTTGGTACGGCTATCCACCAAAGTGAGAAGCATACCGTCAATCTTTAAGTTCGGATTGATACGCTTCTTAACTCTTGAAATGGTCTGAACAAGCTGCGTCATTCCTTTTGCCGGTAAATACTGAGCCTGAACAGGAATAATAACGCTGTCTGCCGCAGATAGAGCATTGATTGTTACCATTCCGAGGGAAGGCATACAATCTATAAGGATATAGTCGTATTTGTCCTTCACTTCGCTGAGATAATTTCTCAATGCCGTCTCTCTGCTCATTGCGTTGACAAGGTTAAATTCCATTGCAGAAAGCTCAAGGTTTGCCGGAACAAGGTCAACACCTTCGTCGTGGTGCAGAATACCGACCGTAGGGTCATTCATCGTTTCGTTTAAGACATCTGTGAGTTTCGTTGCAAGCGTGATACCCAAGTTATCCGTATCCTGCCAGCCGAGACAAGTGGTTAAGTCGCCCTGCGGGTCTGCATCTATGAGCAACACTTTCTTTCCCTGCATTGCAAGACCGACACCGAGGTTTACCGTAGTGGTCGTCTTTCCAACTCCGCCTTTTTGATTGCATATAGCAATCGTTTTGCAGTTCGACACTTTGTGCGTCCTCCTTTCGTAAAATTCATAGCCATCGCAGTATGGCTATGTACTTGACCGGCTCATTTCCTAACCGGTCGGGCAATATTTGTTCTCAACACCCCTTGCCGAGCAAAAAGCTCACGGGAAGTCACTAAGGAACAGACTGCTAATCTGTATCATAGGAATTTCACCTCTGCCGGGTACTCCGCCAGCTCCGTAGAGAAGTATCATTATCATTCTGA
>OGRU01000621.1_pt1 | contig 32174 bp, 30 predicted proteins | sample 1553541 | NCBI WGS metagenome assembly OGRU01 (sample SAMEA2580068, study PRJEB22360) | human gut metagenome | biome: human gut; feature: human-associated habitat; material: faeces | place: Denmark | collected 2008/2010
AGAAGAACGAGCGCTACAACCGCATTGCGGTGGAAGCCGCCAAGCAGTGCGGCCGCGGTGTTCTGCCGGATGTGGCCCTGCCGCTGGCAAACTTTGGTGCCGTGTGCCGCACCTTTGCACAGTACGACCTTGTGCTGTTCTGCTACGAGTGCGGCGGCGCGCCCCTGCGCGACCTGCTGGCCGCAGCAAAGCCCGCCGATGGTGAAAAGCTGAAAATCGCCATCGTGACCGGTGCCGAGGGCGGCTTTGCCGCCGAGGAAGCCGAGATGGCCGCAAAGGCCGGTGCCAGAACGGTGGGCCTTGGCCCCCGCATCCTGCGGTGCGAGACCGCCCCGCTGGCGGTGCTTGCTTCGGTAATGACCCTGACGGGGAATCTGGAATAATGCTTTGTGCTGCCCGGCAGCGCCTGCGGGCCTTCCGGACAGCAACAAGGGGCCGCTGTGCAGATGCAGGGCAGATCAGTCAATGAGACCCTTGTCCTTTGCATTCTGCCAGGTAAGGCAGACGCGCAGCTTGCTGACCGGGAAGCACGGATGGAACTTGTTGTTGTCCTCGTCGAACTTCATCAGCTCCTGCTCCACCATCCAGTGTGCAGCCTTCTGGGCATCGGTGTCGTCGGCGTCAATGTCCGCATACAGGTTCTCATCGGTCATGTTCTGCGGCTCCGGCTTGCCTGCACGCTCCCAGACCAGCTCTGCCAGCTCGATGCGGTTGGAAGGCAGGGGGAGGCCCTGCATGTTCATCAGACGGTAGATGCCGGTGCCGGTCTCATAGGCACCCAGGATTACAGCGCCGCCGATGATGACACCGGGCAGGACGGGGTCCACAGGGTCTACCGGGTCCACAGGATCCACAGGGTCTACCGGGTCCACAGGGTCTACCGGGTCCACGGGGTCCACGATTTCGTACACGGCTCTGACCGTCACGTCGCCTGCGGGCATATCAAAGGTCGCCTTGGTCTGGTCCTCCTCATTGGGGAATTTCAGCAGGTCATTCATTTCATTCTGTACAACGCCGTTCAAGATCACGATCCCGGCCCAGCCTGCGAACTTCTGTCCATCGGGGGCTGGGTCTGCGGTCAGGGTGACCGGGGTGCCCACCGGCACCTGCGTGACCTTATCCAGCACGGTCGTGCCGTCCACAGTCGCTTTGGCATTCTCGGCATCCACCGTGTAGCCGGTGCGCGGGGTCAGGTAGCGGTAGTTGTTGACCGCATCGTAGGCCACAAAATAGGTCTTGCCCTCTGCATCCTTATCGTTGCTGACAAGGTTCAGCTTTTCCTGCCCGGTCGCATCCGCCGTGGTGATCTGGCGCGGGGTGGCAATGGGGCTGTCTGCCACCTTTACGGTCGCAGTGTCGGTAAAGGTATCTTCGATGGTAATGTATTGTCCTGCTTCCAGATAAACATCGTTCTCGTTATCCTTGAAAGCCGCATCTTTTAGGGTGACCCTTAATGCATTCTCTTTATTCCAGATGCCATACTGTGCATTTTCAATCGTAGCACTATGGATGTCGGTAATAGCATTCGCCTCCGTTCGTACACCCGACCTTGGAAGGTCGGTTTGATTTCCGGCAACACGAATTTCTGTTTTACCCTTGGTTTCATCAATCGTCATTTTGCCACGATTACAAATCACCGTTCCCTTACCCTCAAAAGTACCACCATGAATGTTTGTAGTACTATTTGCTGTTGTATTTATGCACAAGGAGGTGCTTTGGGAAGTGTAGCGGCCTCCGTTGATATCGGCTGTACCAATGTTCGTTACAGGACAACCACTCTCATTGCTTACTTCTACGTCATCGTTCAATTCGATTCTTGAAGTACCAGTACGATTGTACACTGTCGGAGCCCCCGGGCTCTTGCTTTCGTATTTTCCACCGTAAACATATGCCGTTCCCCAGTTGTTAAGCGCATTATCAAATTCAGAGAACGATGTTACATCGTGCAGATATACTGTCCCATAAAAATTGAATAGAGTTTCATGTCCGCTGGACTTATATATACCGCCGTTCATAGTTACTGTTGCTTTCGCTCCGTGTTCCACATCCACATGCACACGGATGCACCTTCCGCTGGTAACAGAGAACTCATTGTTCTGCAGATTATTGATTGTGACCGTGCCATTGCTGATTAGCAGAGCATTGTCGGTAGGTCCGAGGTTAGAATTTTCTACCGGCCCAGTAATATTGATGACCACATTTCCATCCGGCACGTTTATGGTAACCGTCTGTGTATAGGGACCGCTCATGCTATAGGTTCCCGATTTAGTAATCTCCTCGCCGTCTTTCAATATTCTTCCCTGATTCTCGCTTGCCTGCACACTCACGCCGGTTTCAGAGCCTGTCCCCCCAGCGGCAAATGCACTTGCCGGAAGGACAGAAGCCATCATGCAGCCTGCAAGTACCGCGCTGATGAGCCGTGTGCCAAATTTTTTCATGCTATGACTCCTCTCATGTTTCGCTTTTTTCATGAAGGCAGGCTGTTTTTTCGCCCGCCCGCACAGTTCACACACCTAAAGTATAACATTCCCACAACAAAGTGCAATCTTCATCCTGTACGAACCTTTTGGACCCCCCCGTTTTTTCGTGCGTTCTGTAAAAAAATGGAAGAGAAAATGCTTTCGCAGCCGCAGAAAAAACAGCCCGGAACGACCCACAGATCGTTCCGGGCTGCTGTGTCAAAAATGGTTTGGAGTGTCAGAGCTCCAGCAGGGCCTTTTTCACGTTCAAAAGGTTCTGCGGGCTCACCGAGAAGCTGCGCAGGCCCAGCTGCAAGTACTGCACCGTGTTGGCCGGGTTGCCCACCGCAAGGCCGCAGATGGTCACCGGCACATTGCGCACCTTTGCGGCATCCATCACCATGGTGATGAGCTTTTTCATGGCGCTGCTGGCCGGACGGTAGTAGTGCTCGGCGCTGGCAAGCTCCCGGTCGGCGGCGTGGGTATACTGGGTCAGGTCGTTGGTGCCGACCACAAGAAAATCGACCCCGTGCTCTACAAATTCCTCAGCGGTCAGGCAGGCAGCGGGTACGCTGAGCATCACGCCGAACTTTGTATCTTCGTTGAACGCCACGCCGCGCTCCCGCAGGTGCTCGCGGCAGCGCTCCACCACACGCATGGCTGCGTCCCAGTCCTCCACATTCGTCACCATGGGGAACATCACCCGCAGCGGGCCGCGGGCGGCGGCGCGCAGCAGCGCACAGAGCTGCGTCTCGAACTGGTGGGGCTGGCGCAGACTGTTGCGGATGCCCCGCAGGCCCAGCTTGGAAGACTGCAGGCCCTGATAGGCGTCGGAAATGGTGCGGTCTGAGCCAAAGTCGAAGGTGCGCACCGTTACCGGGCAGCCCTTGGCGGCAGCAAGACAGGAGCAGTAGAAGAAATACTGTTCCTGCTCATCGAGGATGCGGCCCGGCAGCATCATGTAGCCGGTGCGCAGCAGGCCCACGCCCTGTGCGCCGGACTGCATGGCCGTGTCGATGTCCTCCGGCCCAAAGCAGTTGGCCAGCAGCTCAAAGGGCTGGCCGTCCTTTGTCCTGCTGGGCAGAGCATGCAGCTGCCCCATCTCTTCGTTCTCCCGCTGCAGCTCGCAGATGCGGGTCTCGGCCTGCTGGCGGGCGGCAGCGTCCGGGTCCAGCGTGCACTGGCCCCCGGTGGCGTCCAGAATCACGGTGCGGCCGTCGCAGTCGTCCAGAAAATCCCGGCCCACCTGCACGATGCCCGGGATATTCATTGCCCGGGCAATGATGGCCGCGTGGCTCTGGCCGCTGCCCTCGGCGGTGATGATGCCTAAAATCATGCCGGAAGGCACGCTGAACAGGTCGGTGGGCATCAGCCGCTCTGCGGCAAGGATCACCGGGTGGTCCAGCGCCAGCCACATGCGGGGGCGGTTGGTGATGATGTTGATGACCCGGCGGCTTGCGTCGAGAATATCCACACTGCGCAGCTGCATGTAGGGGTTGTCCTTCATGTTGGCCAGCTGGTCGGCGTAGCGCTGGCCCACCTGATTCATGGCCGCTGCCGCGCCAATGCCTGCATTGATGCAGAAGCGCACCTCGTTCATCATGCCCTCATCGTCCAGCATCATGCTCTGGAACTGGAAGATGGCCTGCTCGCTGGGCGCAGCGCGGTCTGCCATGGATTCCAGCTCGTCCTGCGCCGTGCGGATGGCATCGGTGAGCAGCTGCAGCTCCCGGGACGGTTTAAAGGGGCCCACGGTCGTGGTCTCCACATGGTGCTCCAGACGGCTCACCTGCCCCAGCACAAGGCCGGGAGAAGCGCAGGAACCTTTATACACTTTCATGTTCGGTCACCTCCTGCAAAAGCTCGGCTTCCGGCGTGGTCAGGGTGCGCCAGACCAGCGCCTGCAAAAAGGTATTGGGCAGCAGCGCGGCCAGTGCGGCCCGCGCCGCATCGGCACTGCCCTCAAACAGCGGTGCAAAGCTCTGCATCCGTGCCTGATCGCACTTTGCAAGGAATGCATCGCACAAAGTATGGGTGGTGTAGTAATGGGCCGGGTCCACACCGGCATCTTCCGCGGCGGCTTCCAGCGGGGCAAGGTCGGCATCCTTCATCTTGGCCAGCAGCAGGGCCGCATCCGCCGTCAGGGTGACCGGGTATTTCTCCCGCACGGCCTTTTGCACCCGCTCAAATTTTGCGTGGAACGCAGCAGCGTCCGCGCAGCTCTGGGCATCACAGGAGACAGCATAGGCACACCCCCGCAGATATCCCATAGCGCGGCGGGTATCATAGTAGCCCAGCTCGATGTTGCGGCGGGCGGTGTCGGGGTCAAAGTGCAGGATATCGCCCAGCTCCCAGTAGCTGCGCACCATCACGGTGGGCAGGCCGGTGAGGTTGGGGCGGGTGATGCCCACGCCTTCCAGATCGACGCACACCAGTTCATCCGCGCCCATGCGTTTGGCAAGGCCGGTGGGCATGTTGTCGCTGTAGCCGCCATCCAGAAACTTGACCCCGTCGATCTCCCGCGCACGCAGCGCCGGGAAGCAGGCAGCGGAGGCCATCAGGTAGTCCTTGACCCTTCCTGCCGGGATCTCGTCCAGCGTCAGCTCCCGGGGCTTTAAGCCCCGCTGCTCCACCGTGACAAGGCCGAAGCGGATGGGAGCCGCGCGCAGGGCATCCTCGTCCAGAACCCGCTCCACGATCTCTTCCAGCGGGGTCACATCCATGCCGCCGGCTTTCACCACGCTGCGCAGGAACTGGTGCAGGGCCGAAAGGTCGGCATCCTCCTCCGGCAGCTCCATCACATCCTTGCTGCGGATGGCCAGCCACATATCGCGGGCCGTCTCGTACTGGTCCAGCACGAACATGGCACCGTTCAGGCTGCCAACGCTGGTGCCGGTAATGATCTGCGGGTGCCAGTCCAGCTCCATCAGCGCGCGCCACACACCCACCTGATAGCTGCCCCTGGCTCCGCCGCCCGCCAGCACCAGAGCTTTGCACGGAGCACTGCGTTCATCCATTGCATCCGCCTCCTTTGATCGTTTCCGGTTTTTGTTCAGATTATAGCATATTTCCAGAGAAATTTCTTCCGTTTTTTGTAAATTGATGCCTTTCTCCCGGCAAAGAAACATGGTATACTTGTCAGGATCTCAAAAGGAGGCATTCTCATGCACTGCAAGCAATGGATCTTTGATATGGACGGCACCCTGACCGACAGCATGACCGTGGTGTGGGAGGGTGCCCCCGACGCACTGCTGCGCCGCTATGGCCGCACCCCGCGGGGGGATCTGCGCGCCACACTGCTGAATATGGGAATGCAGGAGGGCGCACAGTATCTGATCCGGGAGTACGGCCTGCCGCTGACCGAGGAAAGCTATTTTTCCGTGATGCGCGAGGTGATCGCCGAATTGTACGAGACCGTGGAGCTGAAACCCGGCGTGCGCACGATGCTGGCAAAGCTGCAGGCCGAGGGCGCACGCATGTGCATCTGCTCCAACACCTGGGCCGAACAGTGCCGCACCGTGCTTACCCGGCTTGGCATCGCGCAGTATTTCTCCTTCATCGTGGAAGCGCAGGGCGTGCTGCACAAAAGCCGCCCGGAGGTGTTCTTTGAGTGTATGAGCCGTCTGGGCGGTGCAGACCCCGCCGCCTGCGCCGTGTGCGAGGATGCCGTATACGCCGCCGCCACCGCCCACAAGGCCGGGTATTACGTCATTGGCATTGCAGACCGCACCTCTGCCGCCGACGAGCCGGAGATGCGCCGCATCTGCAGCCAGTTCGTGCCCCGGTGGGATGCGCTGGACTGGACACGTGTGTAAGAAAAAAGGGCCGCAGCGTGCGGTTCTTTTCTTTATCTGATCCTTCTTTGCTCTTGCATTTTGTGCGCAAGAAGAGTATGATATTATAAATAGGACTGCCCCAAGGGGGAAGTGTCCTCATTTGTGAGAATACACTCTGTGATTTTTAATATAAAGGTATAATATCCGTAAAGAGGAGACCTTCCGTCATGAACAACCCACTCGTCAGCATTATCGTGCCTGTGTACAACGTGCAGAATAGTGTTGCCCGCTGTCTGGAGAGCATTTGTGCCCAGACATGGAAGAATATCGAGGTCATTCTGGTCAACGACGGGTCCCGGGACGAAAGCTTTTCCATCTGTGAGCAATTCCGTGAAAAGGACCCCCGCATCGTTCTGGTGGACAAATCCAATTCCGGTGTGTCGGAGACCCGCAACTGCGGCATGTCCCTTGCAAGGGGCAAGTATGTGCAGTTTGTGGACAGCGACGATTATCTCGACCCTGATTTTACCGAGCGGCTGGTGACTGCCGCCGAAGCGAACAACGCCGATCTGGTCATTGCACCTTACTGGATGGTGATTCCCGCCAACTCTTCCAAGGCCACGCAGGCACTGGAAAACCTGCAGGAAAACCTTGGCATCGATGCCGAGAAAAAGCCCGATGATATCCGTGAATACGGCTTCCTGCCCGAGGGCATCTACGACCGCGATACCTTTGCCCTGCGCCTGATGGAGAAGCCCGCATCCTTCTTCTACAGCGTGCTGTGGAACAAGCTCTACCGCCGGGATATTCTGGCAGACCATCATCTTCAGTTCACCAGCGAGGTGCGCTGGGCCGAAGACCTGGTTTTCAACCTGGAATACATTTTGTACGCCAATGTTTTCGTATCCATTTCCAAAGCGGGCTACCACTATGTGCAGAACCCCCAGAGCATCTGCCACACCCAGATCAATCTGGCTTCCATCGTGCAGAACAAACTGCAGGTGTTCCGCTATTACAAGGAGCTGTACACAAAGCTGGGCCTGTACGATCAGGTGCAGCCGCAGCTGTATAAATTCCTGACCGCGTTCTCCGAGAACGCCTATCCCTCCGGTTCTCCCCAGAAGATCATCATGGACATGGCCAACCACTGGGGCTTTGGTGTTCTGGATGCTTCCGACAAGGAAAAGAAACACAAAACCGAACCCGATGCCTGACCTCCGGGCACGAAAAAAAGAGCCGTGAAAGCGGCTCTTTTTTGTTTGCCATTTTACCGGTCGATCCAGCTGCGGAAGGCTTCGCGCACTGCACCCTCCCGTCCGCGCGGGATGGGAATGCGCGCACCGCTGCACATCTGCAGCTCGCCCGCCGTCAGCAGCTGTGCCGCCGCCAGATTGACCACATAGGAGCGGTGCGGCTGCAAAAAACGCCCGTCTTCCAGCAGCGGCTTTGCTACCTCGGCAAAGGACACCCGCAGCGAAAGGGACACCACATCCTCGCCGCTGAGCAGATGGAAGTGCACCACATGGTGGGTGCACTCCAGATATTCGATCTGCGCATAGGCCAGCGCCCGCAGGCCTTCGGCGGTGACAACGGTCATTGCCGGGCCGTACTCCGGCTCTGTGGCGCGGGCAAGCAGGGCCGAAAGCTCCTGCTGGTGCACCGGCAGAAGCAGATACTGCATGGCATCCACCCGGAAAGCACTGTAGGCGTGGGCCGGTGTGCGGGCCGCAAAGGCCAGCGGAGCCCTGCGGCCCCGGCGGCGCAGCTCCGCAGCCGCCGAAAGCCCTGCCGGGGCCGCTACAGCGCCCAGCTCGATGAGATACAGGTCAAACCGTTCTCCCTCGGTGTCCCGGCGCAGCAGCGCATCTGCATCCGGCAGCTGCTGCACGATGCACGCATCCTGCCGCCGGGCAAAATATTCCATGCACTGGCGTTCCAGCCCGCTGCGCAAGGCCGCGTCCGGGCTGCATACCGCAATGTGAAATACCATCTCACATTCTCCTTTCCGCCAGCCGCCCGCCTTGATTTTTGCGCAGGGCTGGAGTATGATAAATAAAACTTTGCTGCATCGAAAAAAGAAAAAACGGAGGGACCCGCCATGCCGCAGCCGCTTGTCAGCGTTATTGTGCCCGCCTATAACGCGGCGGGCTTCATCTCCCGCTGTGTGGAGAGCATCACATCCCAGAGCTACCCGGAGCTTGAGATCCTTCTGCTGAACGACGGCTCCACCGACGACACCCTTGCTGTCTGCCGGAAGCTTGCTGCCGCCGACAGCCGCATCCGTGTGGTGGACAAGCCCAACACCGGCGCAGCAGACACCCGCAGCTGCGGCCTTGCCCTTGCCCACGGCGAATACATCCAGTTTGCGGACAGCGACGATCACCTGCTGCCGGGCTGCACCGCAAACCTGGTGGCTGCTATGCAGCGCAGCCATGCCGACCTTGTGCTGGCTCCCTACCGGATGATGGTGCCCCGCAAGGATGGCGGCTATGACACCCGGGAGTACAGCCTGCTGCCCGCCGGGGTGTACAACAAGGTGGATTACCTGTGGCAGCTCACCGGCAATGCCGCTGCCTTTTACTACGGCGTGCTCTGGAACAAACTCTACCGCCGGGATCTCATCCAGATGGCGCACATCCGGTTCGAGCATGTGGTATACGCCGAGGACCAGCTGTTCAACACCCGGTATCTGCAGGTGGCACAGCGGTTTGCCGCCATCGACGAAGCCGCCTACTGCTACATCCAGAACCCGCAGAGCGTATGCCATACGCAGGTGAGCGCGGCGGACATGCTGCGCCACCGCAGCCGGATGTACCACACCTACAAGGAACTGTGCATCCAGCTGGGCGTGTACGATAAATTCCGCCTGCGGCTGCACGGCATCTATCTGAGCCTGTTTGAAAGCCCTCTGCCCAACGGCCCGGTGCAGAAGCTTTCCGACGCATTTGCCCGCACCCACAGCCGCATCTGAGAAAAGGAGAACCTATGGAATTTCCCCTTGTAAGCATCATCGTGCCCATGTACAACACTGCCGGGTGCATTGCCCGCTGTGTCAAAAGCATCTGCGCCCAGACTTATAAAAGCATTGAGATCTTGCTGCTGAACGATGGCTCCACCGACGACACCCTTGCCGTCTGCCGCGCCCTTGCCGCCAGCGACCACCGCATTGCACTGGTGGATAAAACCAACACCGGCGCAGCGGATACCCGCAATCAGGGCATTGCGCTGGCCCACGGCAAATACATCCAGTTTGTGGACAGCGACGACTGGCTGGCCTCCGATTTTACGGAAAAGCTGGTCTCCGCCGCCGAGGCCCACACCGCCGATCTTGTGATCGCGCCCTTCTGGATGGTGTACCCGGAAAACTATGTGGAGCACATCCGCCCATGGGAAAAGGCGCTGCAGCATGTGCTCCGGCGCAATCCGCCCCGCACCCGGGCCTATGGCTATCTGCCTGCCGGGGTGTACACCGGACAGGAGTACGCAAAGCATCTGATCCAGAAGCCAAACACCTTCTACTATGGCAGCCCCTGCAACAAGCTCTACCGCCGTGACCTCCTGCGGAAGCACAGCCTCCATTTCCGCAAAGAATTGTTTGCGGAGGATCAGCTGTTCAACACCGAATATCTGCGCTATGTGCGCACCGCCGTTTCCATCCCGGACATCGGCTATTACTACCTGCAGAACGGCCAGAGCGTCTCCCACTCCAGAGTGACCACCGCCGACATCCTTTCGCTGCGGCGGCGGGTGATGGGCCTGTACAAGAGCATCTATACCGAACTGGGCATCTACCCGGAAACGCGGGCGGCCATCCTGCGTTCGCCCTTTGGCGAAAACGAGTTCACTCTTCCGCCGCTGGATTCCCCACAGACGCACTGCTGCAAGCTGTGACCCTATAAAAAGCACCCGGCTGCCGCCGAGAGCCGCTCTGGCTCCTGCACGGCTCCGGGTGTTTTTTGCGCTTTCTCAGCAGCCGATGGCGGCACACTTCTCCGCCAGCCAGCTGCGCTCTTCGTCGTTCAGGTGCGGTGCCAGCTTTGCAAACACCTGACGGTGGTAATCGTTCAGCCATGCGATCTCGTCCTTATCCAGCACACCGGGCAGGATGGGAGAGGTGGCAATGGGCACGAACATCAGCGGTTCAAAACCAAGGAAGGTACCGTACTGGTTATCGGCCTTGTGCACGCACACCAGCTCGTTCTCGATGCGGATGCCCACGAGGTCGGTCTCGTAAACGCCCGGCTCGTCGGTGACCACCATGCCGGGACGCATCCGGGTGGTGTTGCGGCTGTTCAGGGCATGGGGGCCTTCGTGCACGTTGCCCACAAAGCTGACGCTGTGACCGGTGCCGCAGCGGTAGTTGATGAGGTGCCGCCACAGCGGTTCCCGGGCAATGGTGTCGATCATCTTACACTCGCAGTAATCCAGCCAGACGGCTCTGGCAAGGTCGATGTGGCTCTGCAGAGTCCATGTGTAGAAGCGCTTTTCGTCCTCGGTCAGCGGGCCAAGCGGGTAGGTGCGGGTGATGTCGGTGGTGCCGTCCATGTAGGTGGCACCGCTGTCCACCAGCAGAAAGCCCTTCTTTTCCAGCACAGCGTGATCTTCCGGGGTGGCGTGGTAGTGCATCATGGCTGCGTTGCCGCCGTAGGCCGCAATGGTGCCAAAGCTTTCCACAAGGAATTTATCGTCCACACTGCGGTACTTGTGCAGAATTTCATCCACCGTCAGCTCGGTCAGGGTCTCACCGGCAGCAAGGCGGCTTTCCAGCTCGATCTGGAACCGCACCATGGCCACAGCGTCCCGGATATGGGCCTGCTTTGTGTGGGCAAGCTCCGTTTCGTTCTTCACGCCCTTCATCATCAGCAGCGGGTCGGTGCCGTTCTTCACGGTGAGGGCAGGGTTCTGCTCCAGCACCTGATACACGGCGTAGTTCACCGTGGCGCACTCGGCCAGCACGGTCTGAGGTTCCGTCTCAGCAGCGAGGAACTTCAGCACATCATCATACTCCGCCAGCGTGATGCCGTTGGCTTCCAGCTCTGCCTTTGCCTCCGGGGTGACGCGGGCCGTGTTGATGAAGAGTACCGCGCGGCTGGGGGTCACATAGCAGTAGGCCATGGCATAGGGAGTGCACTCAATGTCCATGGCGCGCAGGTTCAAAAGCCATGCCAGATTATCCAGCTTGCCCACAAACTGAGCGGTGCAGCCCCGCTCCTTGAGCTTGCTGCGCAGTTGATCCAGCTTTTCCGCCGGGGAGAAGCCCGCATATTCCTTCGGCAGGATCCACGCTGGGGTATCCGGCAGGGCAGGGCGGCCCTCCGTCCACAGCTCGTCCTCAAGGTTCAGGGTCTTGATGGAAGCGCCCTTCTTTTCCAGTGCCTTTTTCAGGTCGTTCACGAGGGCCGTGCTGGCGGTCAGGCCGCACAGGCCCAGTGCTTCGCCCTCATTCAGGGCATTTGCGCAGTATTCCTCCACGGTGGGCACGCCGGGTTCCCCCATGCGCTGCAGCTTGATCTCGGTACCCGCAATTTCCTTCTCGGCCTGCACAAAATAACGGCCGTCGGCCCACAGGGCGCTCTCGGTGCGGGTGACCACGAAGTTGGAGTTCTCGCCGTGGAACCCGGAGAACCAGGTCAGGCTGGTGTAATGGCAGGGCAGGTATTCGCTGGCGTGGGGATCACCCACAGGGATCAGATAAACGGCCACGCCGTTTGCAGCCATGGCGGCACGCAGCGCGGCAAGGCGCTCGGGTACGGTATTCATGCTCATAATGACAGCTTCCTTTTTTCTATGGCCGGACCGCCGGAAAAGCCCCCGGCGGCAGGGAATTTTTCTGTGTCCTATTGTATCATTCCGGGAAAAAGATTGCAATGCAGGGGCGGGACGGTTTGGAATGACCTCCGCTGCCGGAGAGCATCCTTGCTGGCTGGACCCTCTCAGTCAAAGCCTTGCGGCTTTGCCAGCTCCCCCGAAAGGGGGAGCTTTATTCGTGCCGACCTTCAGAAAACAAGCTCCCCCCTCGGGGGAGCTGGCGAACGCAGTGAGCCTGAGAGGGTTGGCGTCCTCTCAGCAAAACCGTCAAGTTTTGACTGAGGGAGTTCGTTCTCCCTCAAAATGCCGCCAATTTGCAAAAAAAGTTACAATTTTTTCTTGAAAAAGGCGGTTTTCCCATTGACAGCCTTGTTATAATAGGAGTGTAAGTTTTTTGAGCCAGCACTCTGCGGCTCTGTGTGCTATTCGAAGAAAGAGGCAATTGAATCATGACCAAAATCGATATTTTCTCCGGCTTCCTTGGTGCCGGTAAAACTACCCTGATCAAAAAGCTCATCAAAGAGGCCTTTGCCGGCCAGCAGGTGGTGCTGATCGAGAACGAGTTCGGCGAGATCGGCATTGACGGCGGCTTTCTGAAGGAAAGCGGCATCCAGATCAACGAGCTGAACGCCGGCTGCATCTGCTGCTCTCTGGTGGGCGACTTCCGCACCGCCCTGCAGCAGGTGGTGGAGCAGTACCACCCCGACCGCATCGTCATCGAGCCCTCCGGCGTGGGCAAGCTCTCCGATGTGACCCGCGCTGTGGAAGGCGTGGCCGAGCATCTGGATGTGCAGCTGAACAGCTTTGTCACCGTGGCCGATGTGAACAAGGTGAAGATGTATATGAAGAACTTCGGCGAGTTCTACGACGACCAGATCAGCCACGCAAGCTGCATCCTGCTCAGCCGCACCCAGACCGCCAGCGAGGAGAAGATCGCCGCTGCGGTCGCCATGCTGCGCGAGAAGAACCCCACCGCTACCATCGTGACCACCGCATGGGACGAGCTGACCGGTGAGCAGATCCTGAAGGCCATGTCCACCAAGGACGACTTCAAGGCAGAGCTGATCGCCATGGCTGCAAAGGCCAATGAGGAGCACTCCCACGAGGACGAGGAAGAAGAGCATCACCACCACCATCACCACGATGACGAGAACGGTGTGTGCAGCTGCGGCCATCATCACGACCACGATGATGACGACGAGGATGAGCACGAGCATCACCACGATCACGATGAGGATGATGACCACGATGAGCACGAGCACCATCATCACGATCATGACGACCATGACCATTGCTGCTGCGGCCACCATCACGACCACGATGATGACGATGATGACGACGAGCACGAGCATCATCACGACCATGACGGCCACTGCTGCTGCGGCCATCACCACCATCATCATGACCACGATGCCGACGAGGTATTCACCAGCTGGGGCGTTGAGACGGCCCGCAAGTTCACCAAGGCAGAAGTGGAGCACGCCCTCACCGAGCTGGATACCGGCAATTACGGCATGATCCTGCGCAGCAAGGGCATCGTGAACGGCGGCGCAGACGGCTGGCTGGAGTTCGACTATGTGCCCGGCGAATGGGAAGTGCGTGCCCGCGGTGCAGATGTGGGCGGCAAGCTGGTGGTCATCGGCTCCAAGCTGAACGAAAAGGCCATTGCAGAGCTGTTCGGCTGCTGAGCTTAAAGTAAAAAGGAGAAACCATTCCTATGGCAAAAGAAATTCCGGTCTACCTGTTTGTGGGCTTTCTGGAAAGCGGCAAGACCAAATTCATTCAGGAGACCTTTGAAGACCCCAACTTTGACTCCGGCGACAAGACCCTGCTGCTGATCTGCGAAGAGGGCGAAGAAGAGTACAACGAGAAGAAGTTCGCCTTTCCCGGTGTGACCGTCAAGGTGCTGGAGGACAAGGCCGAGCTGAACCCGCAGAATCTGCTCAAGCTGGAAAAGGAATCCGGTGCAGGCCGTGTGGTCATTGAGTACAACGGCATGTGGCTGCTGCAGGATCTGGCCGAGGCTCTGCCCGAGAGCTGGATCGTGTACCAGTGCATCGCCACCGCCGACGGCACCACCGCCCTGACCTACGCCCGCGACAACTCCATGCGCAGCCTGCTGCTGGACAAGATCGCCCGCAGCGAGCTGATCGTGTTCAACCGCGCCGAGGCCGTGAACAACGATGCCGCCCGTCAGGAGCTGCACAAGCTGGTGCGTCAGGCTTCCCGCAAGTGCGATATCGCCTACGAGTTTGCCGACGGCAGCGTGGCCTACGACGATATCCCCGACCCGCTGCCCTTTGACATCAACGCGGACATCATCGACATTCCGGATGACGATTTCGGCATCTGGTACATGGACTGTCAGGACGAGCCCCAGAAGTATACCGGCAAAACGGTCAAATTCCTTGCACAGGTGTGTCAGACCAACCGTGCCGGCAAGAACAGCTTCGTGCCGGGCCGTTTCGCCATGACCTGCTGCGTGCAGGACATCCAGTTCGTGGGCTTTCCCTGCAGCTACGATGGCTACAAGGCGCTGGAGCAGCGCGCATGGGTGCGGGTGACCGCAAAGGTAGGCTACAAGTTCCATAACATCTACCGCGGCAAAGGCCCGGTGCTCACCGCCATTTCGGTGGAGCCTGCCGAAAAGCCGCTGAACGATGTGGTAACATTCTCTTGATCTGATCTTTCAAGGAGGTCCCGGCATGAAAACACTGTTTCGTATCCTTGGCACGGCCGCTGCTGTGGCCGTTACCGGTGCTGCCATTGTGGCACTGGACAAGATCCTGAACCAGAAAGACCCGCTCCATGTGGAGGAAGTAGAGTTCCCGGAGGACGCCGAGCAGAACGCTGAGGAAGCCGCCAAGACTGCCGAAGCCTACGCCGAAGCGGAAACCAAAGCCTCCGATGCTGCCAACGAAAAGGCTGCAGAAGAAGCTGCGCCGGAAGCTCCTGCCGAAGAAGCGGCAGCTGCTGCCCAGCCCGCCGAAGAAGCCTCTGCCCCGGCGGCACCCGCGGAGGGCGGTGAGAAGCCGGTGTTCGACCCGGAAGCTCCCAACCAGAACCCTGTGGAAGCAGGCCCCGCCGTTGCTCCCAAAGACGAGAGCGGAAAATTCGACCCCACCAAGATCGCCGAAGCCAGCGACTTTGGTGACTGGGAAGAACAGGGCTGCAAAGGATAACCTATGACCCAAAAAGGGACGATGTGATGTTCACATCGTCCCTTTTTTGTTATTCTCCTCTTGCCAGCTGCTGCAGCTTTTTCCTGTCCAGCACCTGCACGCCGCCCCGGAACAGCCGCACCCAGCCCTCCTGCGCAAAGTATTTCAGCATCCGGCTCACCACCTCGCGGGCAGACCCCATGTATTTTGCCATCTGGTCGTGGGTCATGCGTACCTCGTCGCCGCCGGTCTTGGCCAGCTCATCGGTAAGAAAAATGGCAAGCCTGCGGTCTGCGCTCATGAACAGCACCTGCTGCATGGTCCACATGCTGTCGGAAAAGCGCTCCGCCGTCATCTGATAGGCGTAGCAGCGCACATGCACGTTCTGCTGCATCAGCCTGCGGAAAACGCCCGCGCTGATGCAGTAGGCCTCGGTGTCCTCTTCGGCATCAATATACAGGTCGATGTTCACCGAGTCCATCACGCAGGATGCCGACAGGATGCACACCTCCCCGCCGAACAGGCGGTAGAGCGTCACGTCCCGCCCGTCCTCCGAGAGCAGGTAGGCCCGCAGCTGGCCCGAGCGCAGCAGCAGGATGCCCACACAGCTTTCCAGCGGGCTGTGCACCCTTGCCCCCTTTGCGTAGTGCACCGGCCGGGTGTAGCGGCAGAGCATGTCCTGTTCGTCGGGTGTCAGGTCGTTCCAGAAGGGAAAACCTTTGGCCAGACAATCGCGGTGTTCCTTTGTTGTTTCCGACATTGCTTTTCATCCTTTCCGCAGGGCCTTGGCGGCTTCAGTGCCCGCCTGCGCGCCCTCATACACGGCCTTTGCCACCTGCAGAAGGCCCCCGGTGCAGTCGCCCGCCGCATACAGGCCGGGCACGGTGGTCTGCATTTTTTCGTCCACCACGATGCGGTTCCCGTCCACCTCTGCGCCGATCTTCCTAGCCAGTGCGGTGCTGCCCGCCACGCCCAGTGCCACAAATACACCGCTGACAGGCAGCTGCACACCGCCGGACAGCTGCACGCCGGTGACAACGGTTTCGCCCAGAACAGCCTCCACCGCCTGCGGATAGACTGTGACCTCCGGCGGGAAGTCCGCCGTCAGCGGTGCGCCGTTGGTCAGCAGGGCAACGCTTTTTGCCACCGGCAGCAGGGCCTGCACCTCGTGCAGGGCGTACTCGCCGCTGCCCAGCACCGCCACGTCCTTTCCACGGTAGAAAAAGGCGTCGCAGGCGGCACAATAGCTCACGCCGTGCCCCTCCAGCCCGGCAAGGCCCGGGATGCGCGGCACCGCCCGGGATGCACCCGTGGCAAGGATCACAGCGTCCGCCAGGTAATTTTTATCCACTGTTTCTACGGTGAGTTTATCCGTATAGGTCAGGCCCACGGCTTCGGCTGTGACGAATCTCACACCAAGGCGCTTTGCATTCTCGATGCTGCGGCGTTCCAGTTCCGCACCGGAGACCGGCTCGGCAAAGCCGTAATAGTTTTCAATTTTTTCGGCGCGGTCCAGCGCACCGGGGCCTTTGGTGAGCACCGTGGTATCCACACCGGCGCGGACAGCGTACAGAGCAGCGGAAATGCCTGCCGGGCCAGAACCTATAATGATGATGCTGGGCATGAGAAAACCCTCCTTCGGATGCATTTTTCTACAGTATACACCTTTTTTTGAAAAATTTCCGTGACCGGGTCGCAAAGCATCGGTTTTTCGGACGGTCCTGCTCCGGTTCGCGGTCAGCGGATCGTTCCATGCACAAACGCGCTGTCGTACAGGAATCTTCCTGCTCGGCAGCGCGCTTTTTTCTTTCAGAACACCAACTGCACCAGCAGCACATAGCACAGCGTACCGCCTGCGACACTGAGCAGGGTCTCATGCTTCCACTTGTGCAGGCCCACCGTCACCAGCAGGGCGATGGCCTCCGGAATGCCGCGGCTGCCCGCAAAGGGGGTGACGCTTTTCAGGCAGTAGACGATCAGCATACCAAAAATGGCTGCGGGCAGCACCCTGCCCAGATACCGCACCACCTCCGGCGGCTGTTGATCCTTGGAAGAGAACACCACAAAGGGCAGAAAGCGGGTGAGCATGGTGGCGGCGGTGCACACTGCAATGGTCAGGCCCATCTGGACTGCGGTCATGCGCCCACCTCCTCGCCGTTTTTTTCTGCTTCGGTGCCTTCGGCCTTTTCGATCGGTTTACGCAGGGCCAGCAGCAGGATCAGAATGCATCCCATGGAGGGCAGCAGAAAGCTGCCGGAGCCAAAAACAGCCAGACACACCAGCGGGGCGGCAAGGCCGATCAGGGCGCTGTAGTGCTGCCGGTCCTTTTCCCACTGGTTGAGAAAGATCACCGTGAACATGGCGGTCATCACAAAGTCCACACCCTCGGTGCTGAAGGGCAGCACCGAGCCCACCACCGCGCCAAGACCGGCACTGGCCACCCAGTAGAACTGATCCAGCAGGGTGATGAAGAACATGAACCAGCCCCTGTCCACCCCTTCCGGCGGCTCGGCCGAACAGGTGATGGAAAAGGTCTCGTCGCTCATGGCAAAGATCATATAAAAGCTGCGCAGGCCGTAGCCCTTGTAGCGTTCCAGCATGGCAAGGCCGTAGAACAGATGCCGCGCCTGGATCATGAGCGCCATCAGAAACGCCGAAAGGGGTGAGAACGCGCTCAGCAGCAGGCTTGCCAGCACAAATTCCAGCGAACCGCCGTACACCACGGTGCCCATGAGCATGGGCATCCACACCGGCAGGCCCAGCGACTGCACATAAATGCCGTAGCCCATCCCCAGCACAAAATAGCCCGCCAGCACCGGAATGGTCTGCGGTGCGGCGGCACGCAGTGCCCGCCATACGGTGCTCTGCCGCCTTGTCAATTGTTGTTCGGTTACGTGTTCCATTGGCCTTTCCCTCAAAATACGATGCCGGTTTCCTCTTTGGCCTCATTGCCGCCGATAAACCCATTCTCTCGATATGAATATGTCTGTATTATAACAGGTCTCACGGCTTTTGCAAAGGTGTATCCCCCACTGCTTTTGGCAGAACGACAGATTTTTTCTTTAAATTTTATGCAATTTTTAACGGATACAAAGTGACTCGTGGTCAGCGCTTTATTATTTTAATGCAGTAAAGGTTCTTTGCAGGATCCTGTTCCTGAAATATCCCTAAAATGCCGGTTGCGCTTTAGTCATACTCATTTGACAGATGCCGTCTTTTCCGGTATCCTGTCCGTATCGCAAGGACGGCGGGCCGAAAACGCCCGCCTTTTTTCGTTCATTCTGTATTTAGTGGGAGGACATTTTATGGCAACCATGAAGGACACCATCCAGAGCCCGCTGCTGCTGGCGCTGTTCGGCTCCATGGCGCTGGGCCTGTTCGCCAGCTCTGCCAGCGGCAGCAAGGTGGTCAAGGGCGGCATCAAGGGCGTGCTGCCGGTGCTCATCATCATGACAGTGCTCTCACTCGCCGCACGTCTTGCAGACTACGGCTCCGTGCTGGGCGGCCTTGTGGGCATCTTCATCATCGTGATGCTGCCCATCGGCATCCTTACCTCCTATGTGCTGTGGAAGAAGGGCAGGATCCAGGTAGTAGATAAAGAGCAGAAGTAAGGGGAAACAAAAGAACTCCCGGACGGATGTCCGGGAGTTCTTTTGTTGCTTATTCTGCCTTTTCGTCCTTCTTGAGCATATCCAACTCGGGCATCAGCTCGGTGCTCACAATGGTGAGCATCTCCTCCAGCTTTGCACAGTCCTCGGGGGAGAAGCGCTCTCTTGCGCGCTCCACCACAGTGTGCAGGTAGGAATAGCTGATGTTGTAGTAATCGATATACTTCTGGGTGGGGCGCAGGTGATACTCGCGCCGGTCGGTGGTGGACTGGATCTTTTCCACATAGCCCTTCTTCACCAGACTGCCGATCTTATACGCCGCGTTGGGGGTGGAGATCTGCATCATGCGGGAAAACTCCGCAATGGTGGGTTCGCCCATGGCCATGATGCCCTCCATGCAGAAGGACTCCACTGTGGTCAGCGTGGCTTCCCGGGTGGCAAAACGCTGAAAAACGTTCTGGTAGAAATGCAGCTTGAATTTGGTGTATACGTCCTGAAATGCCTGTTCCAGCATAGGTCGTGTGCCTCCGATAGTTCATTTTATTTAAAAATACCACGTTTTGGCCGCGGCGCAAAGCGAAACAGCTGAATTTTGGGCAGGAATTTATTCTGCCGCCTTTTTGTTCGTGCGCACACGGATCACGCTGAGCACCACCAGCTCTACGGCAATGGCAACGGCCAGCAGGATCAGCGAGGTGAACAGGCTGCCGTTTGCGCCAAGGAAAGCCTGTGCAATGCCCGTGATCACATAGCACACTGCCGCGCAGGAAGCCGCCGTAATGGCGTAGGGCAGCTGGGTGGACACATGGTTCACATGGCTGCAGTGGGCACCGGCGGATGCCATAATGGTGGTGTCCGAGATGGGGGAGCAGTGGTCGCCGCAGACGGCACCGGACAGGCATGCCGCAATGGAGATGACCAGCATCTCGCCCTCCGGGAAGGCATGGCACACGATGGGGATGAGGATGGAGAAGGTGCCCCAGCTCGTGCCGGTGGCAAAGGCAAGGAACACTGCCACAAGGAAGATGATGACCGGCAGCATGTACTGCAGCGCTGCAGCAGAGCCACTCAGCAGGTTGGCAACGTAATATTTTGCGCCCAGCAGGCCGGTCATGCCGGACAGGGTCCATGCGAGGGAGAGGATCAGCATGGGGCTGACCATGGCCTTGAAGCCCTCGGGAATGCAGGCGGCAAAGTCCTGAAAGGTCATCACATTGCGCACGCGGTAGAACACAAAGGTGAACAGCAGGGCAATGCTGCTGCCCAGCACCAGACCTGCAGAAGCGTTGCAGTCCGCAAAGGCGGTAACGAAGTCCACGCCCTCAAAGAAGCCGCCGGTGTAGATCATGCCGAAGATGCAGGCCACGATCAGCACCAGCACCGGGGCGAGCAGGTCTGCAACATGGCCGCAGGTATCGGTGCCGTCGTCCACATCGTTGCCGTAGGGACGGTCGGCGGTGGTAAACAGGTCGCCGTTTTTGGCGTTGTCCTCGTTGAGCTTCATGGAGCCAAAGTCCGTGCCGGTGAAGATGAGGAACAGGCTCATCACGATGGTGAGCAGGGCATAGTAGTTATAAGGAATGGTGCGCAGGAACATGGTAAAGCCGTTGATGCCGGAGCCTTCCGGCACGCTGGAAGTGACCGCAGCTGCCCAACTGGACACCGGCGCAATGATGCACACGGGTGCTGCGGTGGCATCGATCAGGTAGGCCAGCTTTGCGCGGGACACCTTCTGCCGGTCGGTGACGGGGCGCATGACAGAGCCCACGGTCAGGCAGTTGAAGTAGTCGTCCACAAAGATCATCACGCCCAGCAGCAGGGTGGCAAACTGCGCACCGGCCCGGGAGTGGATGTGGGTGGAGGCCCAGCGGCCAAAGGCGGCAGAGCCGCCGGCCTTGTTCATCAGGGCCACAAGGATGCCCAGCATGACAAGGAACACCAAAATGCCCACGTTGCTGCTGTCCGAAAGCTTGGCCACCATGCCGCCGTCCTCATTGAAGAACAGGGTGTTGATGGCCAGCTCCAAATTGCCGTTGGCATATAGCAGTGCACCGGATGCGATGCCCACCAGCAGGGAGGTGTACACCTCCTTGGTGTTCAGCGCCAGCACAATGGCGATCACCGGCGGCAGCAGCGAAAAGATGGTGCTGTACACCGCACAGGTATAGGTGGACGGGTCCGCGATCTTGCCGGGCGTTGCCGCTGTGCACCACAGCAGCAGGGCAAACACCAGCAGAGCTGCGAACCATGAAAGGTTCTTGTTTTTCATAACGGATTCCTCTTTTTTCAAATTTCCGGGGATGCATACCGCCCGCACAGCAGGAAAAACTATCCCCACTGAATGCAAGGGAGGTGTGCACCGCGCCGGACTATAAAGCGATGTATTTTGAGCTGTTCCGGGCCAGCGTGCAGGCCGCCCAGCTCTTGCAGGACGCGCAGAAGCGTGCCGAGCAGCACTTGCTGGAAGCTGACCCGCCGCCGATCAGGCTGGAGCAAACAGAGCAGACGGATGAAGAATAGTTTTCTTCGGTCAGCGTCCTCGCCCTCTCAGTCACCTTCGGTGCCAGCTCTCCCAAGGGGAGAGCCTTTGGCAAAACCGGGAACTTTACCGTACTGCCAAAGCCTCACTCATTGAGAAAGACTTCCCCCGGCCGGGGGAAGATGTCGTGTAAGCGACAAAAAGGGGAACGGTGGCATCGCGCAGCGATGACGGAAGGAGTTTTACCCCTTCTTTGCCTCCGCCTTGGCTGCGAACTTGGCGTTGTTGATGACAAAACGTTCGTGGGTGCCGCCGCCTACAGGGCCTTTTTCGTCGTGCAGGGCCACCTTGAAGGTAAGCTTGCGGCCTTCCACCGCCACCAGCTCGCTCTCGCAGGTCACGGTCATGCCCACGGGGGTGGGGGCGGTGTGCTCCAGCTCGAGCTTGGTGCCCACCGAGCCATTGCCCTCGCCCAGCGCGTCGGCCACGCTCATCCAGCAGGTCTTTTCCGCCAGAGCCACAAGGGCCGGGGTGGCAAACACCTCCAGCGTGCCGCTGCCCATGGTCTTTGCTGTATTGGCTGCGGTGACGAGCACGCTCTGTTCCCCGCGGATACCGGTTTCCAATGTCATATACTTTCCTCTCCTTTTGCGCGCCGTATGGCGCATTTTATTTTTGAACACCTTTATAAGATACCACATTTTGCACCAGAACGCACCCTATTTTGCACTTTTTTGTGAATTTCTCTTTTTCTTTTTGCGCAAACGGGCTGTCAAGTCCTCTCTCTTTGGGAGAGGTGGCACCGAAGGTGACGGAGAGGGCGAGGACACTGACCATGCGGCGACCTCTTTTTTGTTTTCGCCTTCCCTCCAATCCGCATCCTTATTGCGATTCAAAAACGCAAATTTTCTGCGTTTTAAGGCAAATTTCATCAATTTAGAGCAGACGCCGAAAATCTTTAAAAAAGCCTTGACAAGGAGCATTCCGCGTGCTACTATGAACACATGAACAAGCGTTCATGTGAATCCACAGCGAAGGGAGATGTCAACATGGCGGAAATAAAGGAAGCAATGCCCGCGCCGCAGCCGGAAGCCTTGGATATGCCAGACGACGAGGTGCTGTACGAGTTGGCCGACCTGTTCCGGGTGTTCGGCGACTCCACCCGCATCAAGATCCTGTATGCACTGCACGACAACGAGCTGTGCGTGCAGGACATTGCAAACGCCGTGCAGCTGAGCCAGTCGGCGGTGAGCCATCAGCTGCGGGTGCTCAAGGATTCCAAGCTCGTGCGGTTCCGGCGCGAGGGCAAAACCGTTTACTACGCACTGGACGATGACCATGTGCGCAGCATCCTCTCCATGGGGATGGATCATATCGAAGAATAACGAAAGGCTGGTATTACTTATGAAGAAGAGCTACAAGATCGAAGTGGACTGCGCAAACTGCGCTCAGAAGATGGAAGACGCTGCCAACACCGTTGCAGGCGTGGCAAATGCTACCGTCAGCTTTATGACCCAGAAGATGAAGGTGGAGTTCTCTGAAGGTGCAGACCCCCACGACACCATGGTGAACGTTCTGGCCGCCTGCAAGAAGGTGGAGGACGACTGCGAGATCTTTGACATCTGATGCGCGGCAGGTTGCTGCACACGATCAACAGCCTCGCCCTCTCCGTCACCTGCGGTGACACACTCCCCCTTTTGTCGCTACGCGACATCTTCCCCCGGCCGGGGGAAGTCTTTCCTCAAAGGGAGAGGCCTTGGCAAAGAGATGAAGTTTGCGTGGACTGCCAAGGGCTCTCCCTTTGGGAGAGCTGGCAAATCCAAAGGATTTGACTGAGAGGGCGAGCCCGCTAAAGAAAAAAGCATCTGCAGCAAGAATTCGTAGATTTTCTGAGAGCTCAAACGAATGTGCAGATGCTTTTTACTTTGTGTGCGATTGCGTTGTGCAATAACTTTTTCTGTTGAAAAATCAGACAGTTTTCAACAGTTTCCACTCAGTTTTCAACACCATTTGCGGAAAAAGCGTAAAATAAACGTGGAAAAGCGCTTTTACGCCTGAAAAACTGTGTGGAAAACACGGGTAAAATCGTGGAATATCCATTTTTATGGGGAAAAGTTGTTGAAATCCCCGCCCGCCGCAGCGTGATGCGGCCCATGGATCCCGCAAAAAGGAGAGTTTTGTATGAACAAAAAGCAGAAAAAGAACCTGCAGCGCATCATTATTGCGCTGATTTTGGTGCTCATCCTCAAGCTTTTGCCCCAGTTCCCCACGCCGGTGGAGCTGGTACTGTACTGCATCCCGTATCTGGTGGTCGGCTGGGACGTGCTGCGCAAGGCACTGCTTGGCATCAAGAACCGTCAGCCCTTTGACGAGTGCTTCCTGATGGCCGTTGCCACTGTGGGTGCATTTGCACTGGGCGACTACGTGGAGGGCTGTGCCGTTATCATCTTCTACCAGATCGGCGAGCTGTTCCAGAGCGTGGCCGTGGGCAAGAGCCGGCAGAGCATTTCCAGCCTGATGGACATCCGCCCGGACTACGCCAACATTGAGGGCGAGGACGGCAGGCTGGAGCAGGTGGACCCGGACGACGTGGAGATCGGCACCGTGATCGTGGTCCAGCCCGGTGAGCGCGTGCCCATCGACGGCGTGATCGTGGAGGGCGCTTCTGCCCTGAACACCGCCGCCCTGACCGGCGAGAGCCTGCCCCGCGATGTGCAGACCGGCGATGAGGTCATCAGCGGCTGCGTGAACATGACCGGCCTGCTGAAGGTAAAGACCACCAAGGAATTCGGCGAATCCACCGTTTCCAAAATTCTCGATCTGGTGGAAAATTCCAGCATGAAGAAGGCCCGCGCCGAGAACTTCATCACCCGTTTTGCCCGCGTGTACACCCCCGCCGTGTGCTATGGCGCATTGGCTCTGGCCTTTATCCCGCCCATCGCGCTGCTGCTCATGGGCCAGCCCACCCGCTTTGGTGACTGGGTCTACCGTGCCCTGACCTTCCTTGTTATCAGCTGCCCCTGCGCACTGGTCATCAGCATTCCCCTGAGCTTCTTCGGCGGCATCGGCGGTGCATCTGCCTGCGGCATTCTGGTCAAGGGTTCCACCTATCTGGAAGAGCTGGCCCGCACCGGCATCGTTGTGTTCGACAAGACCGGCACCCTGACCCAGGGCACCTTTAAAGTGACCGGCATCCACCCCGCAGAGGGCACCAGCGAGGAGCAGCTGGTGGAAGCTGCCGCGCTGGCCGAGAGCTGGTCCAAGCACCCCATCTCCCTCAGCATCAAGGCCGCTTACGGCAGGGAGATCGATCCGAACCGTGTCACCGATGTGCAGGAGCTTGGCGGCCACGGCGTGACCGCCAAGGTGGACGGCAGGACCGTTGCTGCCGGCAATGCCCGCCTGATGGAAAAGCTGGGCCTGAAGGCTCCCGCCGTCAGCGAGACCGGCACCATCGTGCATGTGGCCATCGAGGGCATGTACGCCGGTTATCTTCTGATCGCCGATGTGGTGAAGCCCCACAGCGCACAGGCCATCCGGGGCCTGAAGGATGCCGGTGTGCGCAAGACCGTGATGCTGACCGGCGATGCCGAGCCGGTTGCAAAGGCCGTTTCCGCAGAGCTTGGGCTGGATGAATACCATGCGGGCCTGCTGCCGGGCGACAAGGTAGACCAGATCGAAACGCTGCTCGCCGCAAAGCGGCCCAAAGAGAACCTTGCCTTTGTGGGCGACGGCATCAACGATGCCCCGGTGCTGTCCCGTGCCGATGTGGGCATTGCAATGGGCGCTCTTGGCTCTGACGCTGCCATTGAGGCCGCTGACGTGGTGCTGATGGACGACGACCCCGCCAAGATCGCACTGGCCATGCGCATTGCCCGCCGCACGTTACGCATCGTGTACCAGAACATCGTGTTTGCACTGGCCATCAAGTTTGCCTGCCTTGTGCTGGGCGCGATCGGCATGGCCAGCATGTGGACCGCCATCTTTGCCGATGTGGGCGTGATGGTGCTGGCTGTGCTCAACGCCACCCGTGCCCTGTACACCAAGGATCTGGCGAAAAAGAATGAACAGTAAAAAACAGTGCCGGACAGCCTGAAAACTGTCCGGCACTGTTTTTATATATGAGGTGCATACAGGCGTTCTATTTCATGCACAAGCTCCGGTTCTTTTTCGATATCAAATTTTCTGGCAAACATGCAGGGCGATGCTTTCAGCTGTTCCAGATCAGCGTATTTCCAGACCCACGGATTGCCTCTGTCCCAATCGATGGCACGGGCACTGGTATCACCCGGCCCCTGATAGATCTTATCCTGATACGGCGACTGCGCGATCAGTGTCTGCACAAAGAACTCGTCCGAGCAAAAGGTCTTGTCCAGCACCTGCAGGACCCACTCTTCTTTTGTCAACAGATACCGTGCAAAGCCGTCAGTGCAGCTGAACCATTGACTGCCCTTTGTGAAGTGAACGTCCTGATTGCGCTTTATTCTCAGCAGCTTCTGGCCCGACAGCAGGATTCCATTGATCACGCCGAGCACTGGATGGCGGCGCAGATCGATATTCTGGAAAAAGTGCCGGTAATAAACGCGCTCATCATTGAACGGGCTGAATGGGTGCGGGTCGAAATGAACAAATTCCTTGTCCGGGTTTGCCTCAAAGAATGCGCGGATATCTTCCGGTGGCTGAATCGGCAGATCCGCACCGGAGATCAGGTGGTAATGTTGGTATGGGCCGTGATCTACCGCTGCCTTGAGCAATACAAACTCTGCCTTTACTAAAGTAATACCACCCCAAACAGCGCTCGTTCTCTGTGCGTGAAAAACCTTGGCATATTTTACATATCGTTCAACGGTTTCTGGCTGGTAGTTTTCATTCTTGCTGTCCATATGGATGAAAATATCATTCCACGGTGCATCCAGCATCCGAAGCAAAGTCCAAAACATCTCATTGCACTGATGTGCCATAAGCATGTACGCCTGTTTTTCTCTTGTTTCCATCGCTTTTTCCTCTTACTTCTGCACCGCGTTTTCATTTTATTATAACAGAATCCTCTTTAAAAACAATCCCACCACCCCTTTTTTACAGCACAAAGCCGCTGCTTTCCCTTGCAGAGGGAGAGCGGCGGCTTTGTTTGGGTATGGAGAAAAATGGAGGAGGTCTCAAAGTTCATCCGCGGAAAGCAGCGGTATACACCGCCACCACCTCGTCGCGGGTGGGGGTGATCTGGTTGGTGGACATGCAGGTGTCGTGCAGGGCAAGTTCTGCCAGCGCGGCAAAATCTGCAGGGTCCACCTTGTTCAGCTGCGCAAGATTGGCGGGGATGCCCACGCCTGCACTGAGCTGACGGACAAACTGGATCACTGCCGGTGCGGCAGTGTCCGGGGTAAAAGTGCCCTGCAGGCCCATGGCAGCGGCAATGGTCATGAACCGCTCCCGGCACACCGGGCTGCGGCTGTTGAAGGCCAGCACGTAGGGCAGCAGCACCGCATTGCACACACCGTGGGGCAGGTTGTAGTGTCCGCCCAGCGCGTGTGCCATCGCATGCACCATGCCAAGGCCCGCGTTGGAGAAAGCCATGCCTGCCACATTTTCGGCGTAGGCCATCATGGTGCGGGCGGCTTCATCCTGACCGTTGGCAACGGCCCGGGGCAGGTTCTGCACGATCGCCTGTATGGCCCAGTAGGCATCCTTGTCCGTGAGCGGGTTGGCGTTTTTGGAAAGCGCCGCCTCGATGGCGTGGGTCAGCGCGTCCATGCCGGTGGCTGCGGTGAGCTTGGGCGGCATGGAGGACATGAAGTCGGTGTCGTTCACCGCAATGCTGACCATGCAGTTGGGGTCCACCATGGCCATTTTGCTGTGGCGGACAGGGTCGGTGACGATGTAGAAGGAGGTGCACTCGCTGCCGGTACCGGCGGTGGTGTTCACCGCCACGATGGGCAGGCCGGGCTTGGAGGACTTGTTCTCGCCCTCGTACTGCTCCACGGTACCGCCGCAGGCCACCACGATGCTGGTTGCCTTAGCGGTATCGATGGCGCTGCCGCCGCCCAGAGCCACCAGCAGCTGCACCTGCAGGGTACGGGCTGCGGCAATGCAGTCGTTCACCACCTGTACGGTGGGGTTGGGCTGCACATTGTAGTACACGGCGTACTCCACACCGGCATCGGACAGTACCTGACCGACCCGGGCAGCGGCACCGGAATCATAGAGAAAGCGGTCCGTCACCAGCAAAGCACGGCGGATGCCCATCTTCTGAAGCTCCGGTCCCAGAAGACGGATGGCACCCTTGCCAAAAAAGCTGGTCTTGACGGCGTTGATGCGTTCTGCCATGTGTTCACCCTCCGCTTACTGTGCCTGACCGCAGACGATCTGCACCGGGTCCCAAATGGAACAGGACGAGGAGGAATAGACGAAATCCACCTGACCCAGTGCTTCCACGGTCATGCCAGCGCGGATGGCAACGGCAATGGCGTTGATGCGGGCCGAAACATTCTTTTCTCCCCATGCCTGCGCACCCAGCACCTGACGGGTATTGGCCTCATACACCAGCTTGATGGTGATGCGGTGGGGGTTCGGGCAGATGCCCGGACGGTCGGTGCCGGTGGCCATTGCACTCTTGACCCGCAGACCGGCCTTGCGGGCCTCGGTCTCGGTCAGGCCGGTGCGGGCGATCTCCAGATCCGCCACCTTCAGGCTGCTGGTGCGCAGAGAGCCGTCGCGGCAGGCTGCGCAGTCGCCCACGGCATAGATATTGGGCACACTGGTGGCAAGGTCGGCACCAATGAGCACAGCGCCATTGGGTGCCAGCTGCGCCCCGGTACCGGCCAGCAGGCCGGTGTTGGGGGTAACGCCGATGGCTACCACGCAAAGGTCACAGGGGTAGGTGCCGCGGTTGGTCTGCACCTGCTCCACGAAGGTACGGCCCGGGAAGGAGCGCACCTGCTCACCCAGATTGAACTGCACGCCCTGCGCTTCCAGCTCCTTCTGGATCAGCTTGCTCACCTCAGGGTCAAACTGGGGCAAAAGCTGCTGCTCTTTTTCAATGATACGCACATTGCGGCCCAGCTTGAGGAAGGACTTTGCGATCTCCAAACCGGCCCAGCTGCCGCCCAGGATCACGATGTCCCGCACATAGGGGGTGCGGACGAACTCCTTGAGGAAGATCAGATCTTCCACGGTCTTGAGGGTCTGCACGCCCACGCGGTCACTGCCGGGCACCTGCGGCACACGGTTGGAAGAACCGGTGGCCAGCACCAGCTTGTCGTAGTGGTCTTCAAACACGCGTCCGGTGGCAAGATCACATACCGTCACCTTGCGGGCGGCTGCGTCGATGCCGCGCACCTCATGGCGCAGATGTGCGGTGATGCCCTGCGCGTTCAGCTCAATCTCCTTGGCCTGAATGGCCTTGTTCAGGCTGTCCAGATCCTCGCACAGGTAATGGGGCAGGCCGCCGGTGCCGCAGGAGTAGAAGCCGCCTTTTTCGTAGACGGTGATCTGCGCTCCGCGCTGGGCGGCGGCAAGTCTGGCGGCGGCCGAAACCCCGGCGGCAATGCTGCCGATGATAATAATTTTCATTGTTTAAGCCTCACGATCCCGCCGGGAGGAAGCCCCTCTCTGCGGCAAAACTTGCAGGGTGTTACTTACTCAGGGTGGGAGGATTGTCCACGATGCCCACGATGAAAGCATCAATGGGCGACGGATGGTCCAGACCATGCTGGGTGGTCTCGTCGGTGGTGACCAGAACCATCTCGCCTACACCCGCGCCGATGTTGTCGCCCGCCACGATGGTATCCTTTTTGGAGCCGAACACCGGCTCCACCAGCAGGAACTTATAGCCTACAAGCTCCGGCATTTTGCGGGTGGCGACAACGGTCCCCTTGACGATCCCTAAAATCATAGCTTACTCCTCTTTGCCCAGCACGGTGACCAGCTGCCCCTGCTTGAGCAGGAAGGCATTGCCGTCGTCCGTGTCGATGTGAAAATCCAGTGCACATTTGTCGTTTGCGCGGATCAGCACCCCGCCCATCACGCCCGGCTTGGGGCCGTCGATCTTTACCTTCACGCGGTCGCCGTCGGCAAGGCCGAAGGCCGCTGCCTGTGCGGGAGTCATGTGGATGTGGCGGTCGGCGATCATCACGCCCTCCGGCACAGTCAGGGTGCCATTGGGGCCGCGCAGGGTCACGCCCGGCGTACCCTTTGTATCCCCGCTGGAACGCACCGGCGCTTTGATGCCGATGTTGCGGCAGTCGGTCTGCGCCAGCTCGATCTGAGTGGCACTGCGCTCCGGGCCAAGGATGCGGACATGCTTCAGTTCGCCCTTGGGGCCGATGATGTCCAGACATTCCTCGCAGGCAAACTGGCCGGGCTGGCTCAGCGCCTTTTTGGGGGTGAGCTGGTAGCCATAGCCGAACAGCTTGTCCACATCATCGCGGGTAAGGTGGATGTGCCGCACCGAGATGCCTACCGGCACCTGACGGCTGCGCTTTTGCAGCTCTGCCTGCACGGCCTGCGTGATCAGGAGCAGCAGCTGTTCCTGACTGATGTCATGGTAAACCAAGGCACAGCGCTCCTTTCTTATGCAGCGTCAGCGCAGGGCTCAGCGCAGCTCAGGCATGCACTCGGACACGCTTGCGTGCGGGCGGGGAATGACCAGTGCGCTGACCACTTCGCCAATGCGGGAAGCAGCGGTCTGGCCTGCCTCAACAGCAGCCTTCACAGCGCCAACGTCGCCCTGCACGAACACGGTAACAAGGCCTGCGCCGATCTTCTCCTGACCCACCAGAGAGACATCTGCGCTCTTCAGCATGGCATCGGCTGCCTCGATGGAAGCGGTCAGGCCGTTGGTCTCGATCATGCCCAGAGCGGCATCCAGCGGCACCTGCTCGCCTGCGGGCAGGCCGGACTTGCCGGTCGCGGGGCCCTTGGCAGGCATGATGCGGGCCAGATCTGCGTGGGGACGTGCAATAACGTTGACGCAGAACAGCTCACCCACACGGGAAGCAGCCTCTTCGCCAGCCTCGGTAGCAGCCTTGACAGCACCCACCTCGCCGGTAACGATCACGGTGGTCAGACCGGCACCGATGGTGTCGGAACCAATGAACTCAACGTCAGCAGCCTTCAGCATTGCATCGGTAGCGTCGATGTTGCCAACCAGACCCTTCGTCTCGATAAAACCCAGAGCTTTCATAAGTTGTTCCTCCTGTCAGAACACTGAAAAAATTGTATGTGATGGTTTCGTCCTTCAAAAACTCAGATGATGCGCAGCCCGCCCTCGGCCAGCATGCAGCGGCGGCGGCGGCAGAAACTCTTTGCGCAGGTGATGCCCTCGCCGGTAGGGCCGGCAATGGTCATGGTGCAGTGGCCCTCGCCGCCAATGCCAACACCGGCCTTGGTGGCGCTGTTCTTTACGTAGATGGTGGTCTCAATGACCCGGGCAAAGCGGGTCATGTGGTCCACATCCTTGGAGAAGATGGAAGCGGTGTGGCGGTTGCCGTGCTCAGCGACCACGGCATCTTCCACCGCCTGTTCAAAGCTCTGGCAGCGCACGATGGGCAGCACCGGCATCATCTGCTCCACCAGAACGAACGGATGGTCGGCAGGCACCTCGCAGATGGCAAGGCGGCAAGTATCCGGCACATGCACGCCGATGGTCTCCAGAATGCGGGCGGCATCCTTGCCCACCCACTTTTTGTTCACCTCGTGGCCGCCGCCCTTCTTGGGCTGCAGCACGATGTTCACCAGCTGTTCGGTCTGGGCCTTGTTCAGCAGGTAGGCACCCTGCTTCTGCAGCTCGTGCAGCAGGCCGTCGTAGGCGGTGTTCACGGCGAACACTTCCTTCTCTGCAAAGCAGAGGATGTTGTTATCGAACGAAGCGCCTTCGTAGATCTTGCGGCCTGCCAGCTCGATGTCTGCGGTCTCGTCCACGATGACGGGCGGGTTGCCTGCACCGGCACCGATGCACTTTTTGCCGCTGCGCAGCAGGGCGTTCACCATGCCCATGCCGCCAGTGCCTGCCATCAGGCGGATCTTGGGGTTTGCGGCCATCTTGTCCACATTCTCCATGGTCGGCTCACGGGTCATGGTAATGAGGTTTGCAGGGCCGCCCGCCTCGATGATGGCGGTATTCAGCGCCTGCAGGCAGTCGGCAGACACCCGCTTTGCGCGGGGGTGCACGTTGAACACCACGGTGTTGCCGCCTGCGATCATGCTGATGGTGTTGTTGATGATGGTCTCGGTAGGGTTGGTGGTGGGGGTGATGGAGCAGATCACACCAAAGGGTGCGTACTCTTCCAGCATCAGGCCCGCGTCACCGCTCTTGGCTTCGGTGGTCAGGCATTCGGGGCCAGGGGTCTTGTTGATGACGGCCAGATGTTTTTCCACCTTGTCCTCATAGCGGCCCATGCCGGTCTCTTCCACGATCTTGTGGCACCACTCCTCCACATGTGCGCGGGCACAGCGGCGGATGGCTTCAATGATGCGCTGGCGGTCCTCGATCTTGTAGTTGGCCACCCAGTCGCGCTGGGCTTTCCATGCAGCCTCCACTGCGTCGTCTACGTTCTCGAACACGCTGCGGTCGCCTGCTGCACCGCCGGGTGCAGCGGTATAGGCTGCAGGGGCGGCGCTTGTCTGTGCACCGCCCATACCGGCAAGCACCTGCTTGACGATCGCTTCAATTTCCTGCGAACTGATATCCATGGTTTTCGTTCCTTTCCGTAAAGGTCATATCCGTTGGATCAAACGAAACTTTTTGTTATTGAAAGCTCTTCAGCGTCCGGCGGATGACCTCGGCCATTGCGGCATCGCGGGCATTTGCGGACTTCGGTGCGGCCGGGGCCGCTTCCATTGCAGGGACTGCCGCAGGCTGTGCGGCGGGCACCGGGGCAGGGGCA
>OGRU01000624.1_pt1 | contig 32091 bp, 34 predicted proteins | sample 1553541 | NCBI WGS metagenome assembly OGRU01 (sample SAMEA2580068, study PRJEB22360) | human gut metagenome | biome: human gut; feature: human-associated habitat; material: faeces | place: Denmark | collected 2008/2010
CTTTGAAAGCGATGAAGCAGTATTAAAGGAAACAAAAAACACCCAGCCGGACATGTTCGTTGTCGAACTCGCAACAGCGGCGGCCCTCGAAGAGAGCGGCATTCGCGCGGACATGGCGGCTGGCTTTTCATTAGGTGAGCTGGCTGCGCTGGCTTATGCCGGTGCCGGTAATTTTGCAGATCTTTTTCGCCTCGTTTGCAAGCGTGGAGCACTGATGCAGCAGGCTGCTGAAGAACAGCCAACAGCAATGGTCGCTGCTTTGAAGCTGTCGGCAGAAGAAGTGGAACAACTTTGCGCAGGTTTTGATAATGTCTATCCGGTCAACTTCAACTGTCCGGGTCAGGTGTCCTGCTCAGGGCTGGCAGAGGAAATCAAGGCGTTCACTGCTGCGCTCAAAGAAGCTGGCGGCCGTGCAGTGCCGCTGAAGGTAAAGGGCGGTTTCCATTCACCATTTATGAAGGAGGCAGCGGCTGCTTTTGAAAATGAGCTGGCTTCTGTCGAGTTGCAGGCGTTGAAGCTGCCTATTTACGCCAATTTTAATGGCGAAGCTTATGGAGACGATGTGGCACAGACCTTGTCGCAGCAGATGGCTTCTCCGGTGCGCTGGGAAACGTCTGTGCGCAATATGATTGCTGGCGGTGTGGACACCTTTATTGAAATCGGACCTGGAGACACCTTGTGTGGCATGATCAAGCGCATCGACCCATCGGTGCGCCGCTACACCACAAACAATATGGAAGAATTGGCAAAGATTTTAGATGAGGTGAAGGCATGATTCAGGGAAAAACAGCCATTGTGACAGGCGGGTCTCGTGGCATTGGTGCTGCCACAGCGAAGAAGCTGGCCAGCATGGGCGCCAACATTGCTGTCATTTATGCCGGCAATGAAGCAGCTGCCAATGCAGTGTGCGGTGTTTGCCGCGACGAATTTGGCGTGAAGGCAGAGGCGTTCCAGTGCGATGTTGCAGATTTTGCACAGACCAAGGAAACGGTTGCAGCCATCAAAGACACGTTTGGCACCGTTGATATATTAATCAACTGCGCTGGCATCACACGCGACAAGCTGTTGGCGATGATGCGTGAGGATGACTTTGATGCGGTCATTGCGACCAACCTCAAAGGTACCTTCAATATGATTCGTCAGTGCTGCGGCATCTTTATCCGCAACAAAGGCGGCAGTATTGTCAATGTGTCTTCTGTTGTTGGTTTGACTGGCAATGCTGGCCAGTGCAATTATTCGGCATCAAAGGCCGGCATCATTGGTCTGACAAAATCCACTGCTAAGGAATTGGCTGCTAAAAACATTCGCTGCAATGCCGTAGCCCCTGGTTTTATTGCTACGGATATGACCAAGGATCTGGGCGGCGAAGACAGCCCATGGTTGAAGATGATTCCTTTGGCGCGTGCAGGCGAAGCCGAAGAAGTCGCTGAAGCAATTGCCTTTTTGGCCGATGCGTCTTACATCACTGGGGAAGTGCTGCGTGTTGATGGCGGCATGGCAATGTAAAAAGGAGTGTATGCATGAACGGACAATTACGTAGAGTGGTTGTAACAGGGATTGGTGTTGTCTCCCCTGTTGGAAATACCCTTGATGAAACATGGAACAATCTCGTAAATGGTGTCAATGGCATTGCACCAATTACGCTTTTTGATACAACGGACTACAAGGCCAAGGTGGCCGGGGAAGTCAAAAATTTTGAACCACGCGACTACATGTCGAAGCAGGAAATTCTGCGCAGCGACCGTTTTTCTCAGCTGGCAATGGCTGCCGCTGTTCAGGCTGTGGAAGAAAGCGGTGTGATTGGCACGGCAGCACCGGAACGCATGGGCGTGTATTTCGGTTCTGGCATCGGTGGCATCAACACGATGACCAAAGAACACCAAAAGCTTTTGGCAAAAGGCCCAGGCCGCGTGTCTCCTTACATGGTGCCAATGATGATTGCCAACATGGCAGCTGGGATGATTGCCATCCGCTATAACTGTCAAGGTGCAGCGATGCCAGCTGTGACCGCTTGTGCATCTGGCTCCAATGCGATTGGGGAAGCACTGCGTCAGATTCGCCACGGCTATGCGGATGTAGTCATCACTGGCGGCAGCGATGCGGCGGTCAATGACCTTGGCGTAGCAGGCTTTATCAACATGCATGCTCTGTCAACGTCAGAAGATCCAAACGCTGCGTCTCTGCCATTTGACAAACGCCGCGGCGGTTTTGTTATTGGCGAAGGGGCAACGGCTCTGGTTTTGGAAGAATACGAACATGCTATGGCACGTGGCGCGAAGATTTACGGCGAAGTGTGCGGTTATGGATCTACTTGTGACGCTTATCATATCACTTCACCAGCGCCAGACGCTGCTGGTGGCGCACGTGCGATGATGCAGGCTATGGAAGAAGCTGGTTACAGCGCAAGCGATCGTGTGTATGTTAATGCACATGGCACCGGTACCCCAATGAACGATGCGGGTGAAACCAAGGCCATTAAAACAGCGCTGGGTGAAGAAAAGGCTCGTGAGGTGCTCATCAGTTCTACCAAGTCCATGACTGGTCACCTTCTTGGTGCAGCAGGGGCCATTGAAGCGGCTGTCTGCTTGAAGGTATTGGGTACAGGCATAGTGCCTCCAACCATTAATCTGGAAGAACCAGATCCAGACTGTGATTTGAACTATGTGCCAAACAAAGCCGTGCAGGCAGATATTGACCTTTGTTTGTCAAACTCTCTGGGATTTGGCGGGCATAATGCATGTCTTGCCTTTAGAAAGGTGTGAGTGGTATGAACGAAGAGACAATTAGAAAATATGCCTCCCTTATGAAAGAATTGGGGCTTACGGGCATTGAAGTGGATGAAAGCCGCGGCTTTTTCCGTCTGGAATGCGACAGCAAGCCACAGGTGATTGCAGCTGCTCCAGTCAATGCACCGATGGTGCGTCCAACGGCTGCACCGGTGCCTACCAATATCACCTATAAAACAGTGAGCTTTAAATCTCCGATGGTTGGCGTGTTCTATGCAGCACCAACTGAGGATGCAGAGCCATTCGTCAAGGTTGGCGACCAAATCAGCAAGGGCGACACGCTGTGCATCATCGAGTCCATGAAACTGATGAACGAAGTGGTTGCAGAGAACGATGGCATCATTGAAGAAATTTGTGCAGACAATGGTCAGCTCGTGGAATACGGCACCGAATTGTTCCGAATTAAGGAGATGGATGTATGAATCAAGAAGAAATCAAACAAATTCTGCCTCATCGTGACAACATGCTGCTGGTCGATGAAGTCGTTCAGGAAGAAGATATGGCCATCGGCACCTACCATGTGCGTGGAGACGAATGGTTTCTTCAAGGTCATTTCCCTGGCAATCCTGTGGTTCCTGGTGTCATTTTGTGCGAGATTTTGGCGCAATCAACGTGTGTGCTCTTGCGTGACAAGATGACAGACGGCAAGCTGCCAATGTATACCGGCATGGACAAGGTGAAGTTCAAATCACCTGTAAAACCAGGCGATGCATTCACAACAAAATGCCGCATAAAACGCAACATGGGACCATTTTATTTTGCAGAAGGCAGTGGGTATGTTGGTGATCGCCTCTGTGTGAAAGCCGAGTTCTCATTCGCTATTGTGGAGCAGTGATGCTATGTTTAAGAAAATACTGATTGTAAACCGCGGAGAAATCGCTGTGCGCATCATTCGTGCCTGCAAAGACATGGGCATTGCGACGGTGGCGGTTTATTCCGAAGCAGATAGAGATGCGCTGCACACCGCACTGGCCGATGAAAGCATTTGCATTGGACCAGCGGCAAGTGCGGACAGCTATCTCAATGAAGAGCGCATCATCAGTGCAGCTTTGGCAACGGGCGCTGTTGCCATTCATCCAGGGTATGGTTTTCTTTCTGAAAACGATCATTTTGCGGCTATGTGTGAAGCGAACGATCTTGTTTTCATTGGTGCACCAGCAAAGACCATGCAAGCGTTGAGTGATAAATCTAAAATTAAAACCATGATGCGTGAAGCTGGGCTGCCAATCATCCCTGGCACAGAAACTTTAGAAAGTGTCGAAGACGCTGTGAAGCAGGCTGAAGCCATTGGTTATCCTGTGATGCTGAAAGCACGCTCCGGCGGCGGTGGCCGTGGTATTCGCATGGTGACTTCAGCAGAAGAACTGAGTCAGGTGTATGCGACGGCCGTTGCAGAAAGCCGAGCGGCTTTTGGCGATGGTGCGCTGTATTTGGAAAAATGTGTGTATCCTGCGCGTCATGTGGAATTTCAGATTCTTGCCGATGAATACGGCAATGTTGTGTGTTTGGGTGAGCGTGACTGCTCAGTGCAGCTGCGTCATCAGAAACTCATCGAAGAGGCGCCATCTCCAGCGGTCACCGCAGAAATGCGCGATGCACTGATGCAGGATATTTGCACAGCGGTGAAGGAAATTGGTTATGTGGGTTTAGGGACCCTTGAATTCCTTTTAGACAAAGGCGGCCATTTCTGGTTCATGGAAATGAACCTGCGTTTGCAGGTGGAACATGGTGTTACCGAAATGCTCTATGGTGTGGACTTAGTAAAATGGCAGATTCGCGTAGCCTGTGGCATTCCTCTGGCCTTTACTCAGGATGAAGTGACCTTGCAGGGGACTTGCATTGAATGTCGTGTGAATGCGCGCTCCACTGGCAAGGTGAACATGCTGCATGTGCCAGGTGGGCCGTTTGTACGTTTTGACACGTTTTTGGTTCAAGGTGGCACCATTTCGCCATTTTATGATTCTTTGCTGGGCAAACTGATTGTCTGGGCCAGCGACCGCGATGAAGCGGTGCGCAAAATGCGTGCGGCTTTGTGTGAATTGGTCATTGAAGGTGTTGAAACCAATATTGAGGAGCAACTGGCCTTGATTGGTGAACAGGACTTTGTTTTAGGAACCTATGATTTGAGATTTATGGAAGGACGGTGAGGTAGATGGCGTTTCTGAACTTTCGCAGAAATCCGGACAATGAACTGGAAGCCGGTGGCCGTAAGGCCAGCCAGACGGCTGCAGAAAAGAAAGAAGTCAGCTGTCCAAACTGTCATCGCACCGTTGCAGTTGATCAACTAGGTGCGACCTTACATTGCTGCCCACATTGTGGACATCATTTTACCGTGTCGGCACGGGCGCGTATTGCCATGATTACCGACCGAAACAGCTTTAAGGAACTGTTTTCCGATGTCGTTTCCAATGATCCGCTGTCGTTCCATGAATACGACAAAAAACTCGAAAAAGCACGGCAGGCATCCGGTGAAAACGAAGCAGTCGTTTGTGGCACGGCCTCCATTGGTGGGGCCAAGTGCGGCTTCTTTGTCATGGAAAGCAAGTTTATGATGGGCAGTATGGGTGCCGCTGTTGGCGAACGCCTGGTGCGCTTGTTTGAACATGCTACGGAAGAAAGGCTGCCTGTTGTTGGCTATACCGTTTCTGGCGGTGCTCGAATGCAGGAAGGACTCTTTTCCCTGATGCAGATGGCAAAGGTTAGCGGCGCCGTTTATAAACACAGCCAGGCGGGCTTGCTGTATATGCCTGTGTTAACCGGCCCAACCACTGGTGGTGTGACGGCCAGTTTTGCCATGGAAGGCGATATCATTCTCGCAGAACCTGGTGCGATTATTGGCTTTGCAGGTGCACGCGTTATCGAACAAACCACACGTAAGAATCTGCCGAAGGGCTTTCAGACAGCGGAATTTTTGCTGGAACATGGGTTTGTTGATGCCATCGTTCCACGTGCGGAACAGCGCGTGGTGCTGGCGCGTTTGTTGAAACTGCATGCAGAAAGGGGCGGCGTATGAGTACACAAGCATTTGACAGTGTAAAGATCGCTCGAGACAGCAAGCGTCCAACAGGGTTGGATTATATCAATGCCATTTTTCGGGAATTCTTTGAGCTTCATGGTGATCGCCGATATGCAGATGATGCTGCCATCGTTGGCGGTGTGGCGTATCTTGGCAAACGTCCTGTGACGGTTATAGCCATTGAAAAAGGGCATAGCATCAAGGAACGCAATGCTCGTCTTTCTGGGGCTCCCCATCCGGAAGGTTACCGCAAAGCGCTGCGTTTAATGCAGCAGGCGGAAAAATTCAACCGTCCAATCATTTGTTTTGTGGACACCTCTGGCGCCTACTGCGGTATTGGAGCCGAAGCACGTGGTCAGGGTCAGGCTATTGCAGAAAATTTGGTGACCATGATGGGGCTGAAGGTACCAATTATTTCGATATTTATCGGTGAAGGCGGCAGTGGTGGCGCGTTGGCTCTTGGTGTGGCTAATCGTGTCTGGATGCTGGAACACGCGGTGTATTCTGTTATTTCTCCAGAAGGCTGTGCAAGCATTCTCTGGAAGGATGCGAAGAAAGCCGATGTGGCTGCTGACAATTTAAAACTGACAGCACAGGATGCGCTTCGTTTTGGTTTCATCGAAAAAATCATTTCTGAAAAGGATCTGGGATCCCGAATTTTCTATAAAGACTTGGAAAAAATGTTAATTGACGAAGTGACAATTCTTTCTCAGGAAAACGATTTGAGCGAAAGTCGCTATAAGCGTTTTCGTGAGTTGGGAACACTTCATACAGAGGAGCAACAATGAGTATCTATCGTAAATTTTTCAATGAGACCGTTGACGACAACGGCAAACTTATTGATCTTGAGATTCATTATCCGGAAAACTTTAATTTTGGTTACGATGTTGTCGATGCAATCGCTGCAGACGCTCCCGACAAACGTGCCTTGGTGTGGTGCAATACAGCAGGGGAAGAGCATGTCTTTTCTTTCGCAGATATCAGCCGTGAAAGCAACCGTGTTGCCAATGTGCTTTTGGCGGCAGGCGTGAAACGCGGCGATCGTGTCATGTTGGCGTTGAAGCGTCATTATGAATATTGGTTTACGGTTATTGCCTTGCATAAGATTGGGGCCATTATGATTCCTGTGACGCACATGCTGACGCCAGATGACATCATTTATCGTTTGGAAGCAGCCGATATCAATGCTGTGATCTGTACCACGCAGAATGATGTGCCAGCGCATGTTTTGGAAGCTGTTCAAAGAAGCGGCTGTGACTGCAAACTTTGGACATTGGAAGAGGGTATTGAAGGCTTTTCCTGCCTGAATACAGAAATGGCACAAGCGTCCGATACTTTGGAACGACAGGAAACATTGGCAACAGATCCGATCGCCATATATTTCACATCCGGCACAACGGAACAGCCAAAAGGCGTGATTCATGATTTCACTTATCCTTTGGCGCATTTTGTTACAGCAAAATATTGGCAAGGAACAAAAGACGGCGGCCTGCATTTCACCGTTTCGGAAACGGGCTGGGCAAAATCTTCATGGGGCAAGCTTTATGGACAATGGCTCAATGAGTGTGCGGTCATGGTGTATGATTTTGATAATTTTGAGCCGAAGCAGATGGCAAACATTATCAAAAAATATAACGTGACGTCTTTTTGTGCACCACCGACCATTTACCGCTATATGACCCGTAAAGCCAATCTGGACTTTCCTGCATTGGAACATGCTAGCACGGCTGGCGAATACATGAGTCCAGACATTTTTGAGAAGTTCAAAGCGGCTACTGGATTGGATGTGCGTGAAGGGTACGGACAGACAGAGACGGCGTTGCTCTTAGCGAATTATATTGGCGTGCCGTCCAAAGATGGCGCGTTGGGTGTGCCATCGGCGCAATATCACATTGAATTACGCAACGAGGATGGGGAGCTCGCTGCTGATGAAGAAATTGGCGAAATCGTCATTGTACCAAAAAATGGTCAGCATCCGATTGGCGTGTTGAGCGGGTATCTTGATGACGAACCACGTTATAAAAAGGCATGGCGCGGCGGTGTGTTCCATACAGGAGATGCCATTTATCGGGATAAAGATGGATACTATTGGTTCCATGGCCGTTTTGATGATATCATCAAGAGCGGCGGTTATCGCATTGGGCCATATGAAATTGAAGAAGTGCTTATGAAGCACCCAGCAGTTTTGGAATGCAGTGTCATTGGCGTACCAGATAAGCTGCGTGGGCAGGCCATTAAGGCCATTATCGTTTTGGCGCCTGGTTACACCGCGTCCAAAGAATTGGATCGTGAGATCCGCGATTTCTGTAACAGCCAGCTGGCTGAATACAAATGGTTGAGATTTATTGAGTTTACCGATGCGATGGATAAAACCATCAGTGGTAAAATAAAAAAAGCTGAACAGCGAAAAGCGGAAGAAGCACGTGCCTGAACGGTTGAGTGTTTTTAAGCAACATATGGGATAAAAAGGAAGTGTCGCATGCAACACCGTGTAACAGATTTCATGACATTGGTGGTCGCTGCCTACAAAAAGCTTCAACAGATCAAAAAAAAGCAAACAGCGCTCTATGCGGCGTATGACATAAAAAGTCAACATGTGATGGTGCTTTACTTTCTGGGGCATAATATTCATGGCTTGACGGTCACAGAGCTTGCGAATTTATGCTGTGAAGATAAGGCTGCTACGTCTCGCGCTGTGGAGTATCTGGTTGAACGGAACTATGTCGTCCATGAAGAAGAAATGGTTCGTCGGCGTTGGCGTTCAAAAGTAAAAATAACACCAGCAGGGATGCGCCTCTGTCGTATTATTGATCATGTTTCGATTGAAGCCTCGAACATTGTTAAAGAAGGCATATCGGATGAGGATTTACAGGTTTTTTATCGTGTTTTTCATCAGATGGTGAAAAATATGGAAAAGTTTTCATAAAAAAAGTGTGATGCCACGGTAGCGGCATCACACTTTTTTATTCGACAGGAATCGGCTGACCATCCAAAATGGCTTCGAGCAGGTCATCGTTGTGATAGACCAGTTTTAAAGAAAATGGGGCGTGTTCGTCAGCGAGTAAACGCAGGAAGATACGGTCTCCCTGCCAGAGGGACAGCTGAGAAAGCTCCGATTTTTTTACCCAACGCAAGACACCTTCACGACAGTTTTCGGTGAGTGTGCCGGAAAAAGCATCGGCGGTGTAAAGATGCATGTATTCGGCATCGTTGTCGTTGTAGCAAAATGTAATGACGCCGCGGTAACGCCATTTGCTGAGCGTAAGTCCTGTTTCTTCGTAAACTTCACGCAAAAGACAATCATCTGGTGATTCTCCGGCTTCAAATTTACCGCCAACGCCAATCCATTTACCTTTGTTGACATCGTGTTCTTTTTTGATACGATGCAGCATCAGATAGGCATCGTTCTTTTCGATATAACACAAAGTGGTTAATTTCATTGATGGGGCCCTCCATTCAAAACGAAAATAAAAAAGCCGCAAGTCCAACTTGGACTCGCGGCAATTACCGGAGAGAAGGGGATTCGAACCCCTGATACGGTTTCCCGTATACACGATTTCCAGTCGTGCTCCTTCAGCCAAACTCGGACATCTCTCCTCACTCAGCGAATATAATTTTACCAAGAGAGTATGGGTTTTGTCAATGCAAAAATGAAAATCTTTTTCATTTTTTTGCAGATTTTTTACGTTGCGGACGTGTTGCGGCGTTGTTGCGTGTGTTTGACAGGCAAATTTGCTATGATGGAGCAAAGGAGGTGAGCGTTGACGATGAACGATGAGGATAAACTGATAGCGGAACAAATTGTTTCTGCGCGAAAAGATGCAGGACTTTCTCAGGAAGCGTTGTCTGAAAAGCTGTATGTGACACGTCAGGCGGTGTCCAACTGGGAACGAGGGCGCACACGCCCCAGCCAGGAAATGATCGAAAAGATCGCCGGTGCACTGGGCGTTGGTGTGGAACGCCTTGTTGGTGCGTCGAGCGAGGATCACAATGATGCACTGGAAATGGAGTGGAATGCAGCGACGCAGGTAGATGGCGAGCAACGTCCAGCTAAGGAGGTGACAATGATGGAACAGAAGAAAACAAAGAAGACGTTTAGTCGGCAAAGCATTTTGATTGGTCTGGGTTATGCGATTGGGCTGTTTTTGGGAACAACAGCTTTCTTTGTGGTCGGGCTTTTGGCCATGCGGCCGATGGTATGGGCTGCGATGCTTTTTGCGGGAATAGGAATTTTTTTTATTGTGGGATTAAGCCTGCATTTTATGATCTTGTGGAAACAACCAGACGCTGCCTCACTTCAGGAAACAATGTAATCAAAATAGAAAAACACCTTTTCTCAGGGTGCCGTTGAGGGGCGGCGGCTGAGAAAAGGTGTTTTTCTTTGAGACAGGTTTATTGGAGTGCGGCTTGCTGAGTGCGTTCCAGGAAACGACGCTCCAGATAATGGGTGACGGCAGAGCGTGAGATGATGCCAACGACGCGATCGCCGTCAACAACAGGGACTTTCTTCACGCCAGCCGTACTCAGGAGCTTGCAAATCTCTTCTGAAGAGGTGCCAAGAGGGATGGTGATTGGCTTATCGTTGCCGATATCCAACACATTGAGGGTCATAATCGATGAGAGTTTTTCTTCAAATTCTGCGTTTTCTTTCCAAAAATAGTCCATGAATAAGTAAGAACTGCCAAGGGCCGCCGCCGGATAATCGTCAATCTTCAAGTAACGCATGATGTCACCGTCGGTGATGAAGCCTTTGGCTTTGCCGTCTGCTGATACAATTGGCGCTCCGCTGATGTTCTTTTCAGAGAAAAATGCGATGGCATCGCGAACGGTAGCGTTTTCATTTAATACATAAACATCGCGTTTCATATAGTTTGCCAACAGATTGACAGGATCGGCGGTGGCTGTTGTTGCTGGAGCTTTTTTGAGCGTTCTATAGTATTTATCCACGTAGACGATATAAATGATGCCGCCAATTAGATACGCAACAGCAGTGAGGGCATAGCCTTTGGTTAAGCCAAGGGATTCCTGCATGAAGCCCATGAGCAGAGAGCCAATCCCGATGCCAATGTCATAGGACAACATGTAGGTGGTATTGGCAACGCCACGTTCTGGTGCTGGGGTCGTGCCAGTGACAAAGGACTGGAACAGTGGCTGCAAGATGCCGTAGCCCATGCCGAAGAAAAAGCCGGCGAGCAATAGATGTGTGCCAGTTGAGAGGAAAAGATAGCTGGCCATGGTTAAAATCAGAAGGATTAAACTGATGAACACGAGGATGCGATATTTTCCAGCGTCAATCCATTTTTGTGTGGAAAGCTTAGAGAGCAGCATGCCGAGCACCAAGCTGATGTAAAAATATGGAATGACGGACATCAGCCCTTTTTCCTGAGCCAGAATGGAAGAATAGGCGATGACAGCCCCATATGGAATCATTAGGAACATCATGTTGAACATGAATGGCAACGCTGGTTTATAGATGGAATCTTTCAGGGCAAATTTTTTGCGTTTAACTTTCGGATAGGAGAGCTTGCAACAGGAAACGCAAATCAATGCCAAAACAGCAATGGCGAAAACAGTTAGAAACGACGCCTTACTGCTCATATGGTTTTGCACTTGGATGCCGACATAAGGTCCAAGTGCCATCCCAATGGAGACGGTGAACGCAAAACGGCTGATGCCTTCGGTAATTTTAGCAGGCGGCAGCACGTCACCAGCCAGGGTCATTGTGGCAGAACCGCATACCGAGTAGACAGCGCCCATGTACAGGCGAATGACAATCAACGCACCAAACATTGGGAAAATGAGAAAGCTTGGAAACGAGAGGCAAAACAATGCCAGGAAAATGATGTAGACGATGTAACGATTAAAGTTATCCAGCAAGTATCCGGCTACTGGACGAAATAAAATGGTTGCCACAGACATTGCAGTCAGGACAATGCCGACTTTTGAGCCTGTAATGCCGATTTCCTGACAATAGATCGGGATAATTGGGATGGAGGCGTAAAAGGCGGCTAAAACCAATAAATTGGTGATGAAAAGAAGAATAAAATTTTTATTCCAGATCTTTTTTGGTTTCTCCATATTTTTAAAACTCCTTTACAAAAATAAAAATGGTGGCAAATGCCACTAGATTTAATATAATATAAAATCAAACGCGCGTCAACAACTAGTTGCAAGTGCCACTAAATTATTGTACGATAGGAGCAGAGAATCAAAGGAGGAAGAACCATGTCCGGAATAGCAGACAGTCCTTTTAAATCCATTTCGATCTTATACAGAAAGTCGCATATTTTACTGAACAACAGCTGTACCGCTTGTCAATTGACGGCGGCGCAAGCGGTGGTGATTTTAATAGTCTGTGATTTTGACGGATTGACGCAGGACGAAATCACGAAGCGTCTCAGTTTGGATAAGAGCGTTATTGCTAAGACCGTCAATAAATTGGAAGAGCGTGGGTTTGTGGCACGTACGACCAACGCCAAAGATAAGCGTACGTATGATATTCGCCCGACAGAAAAAGCCTGGGAAGTTTATCCATTCGTTAAGGAGCAAATTGACGTGTCGTTTCAGCATATGACACAGCGTATGACCGAAGATGAAAAGGAAACGTTTAAACGGCTGCTGATGATGGCTGCTGAAACGGTCATTGAAAGTGAAGATTGAGCGCCTATTATATAGGAAGAAAGCGAATAACAGAAATTTCATAATTTACAAGAAAAAGGCATCGCCATGCAATGCAAACATGCAACATATGGCGATGCCTTCGTTATATGCATCTATTGACAGGTATATTTCATCATATTATTATGGGTTTAATAAATAACTTTTTTGATTACCGGAAGGAGGTAATGACCATGCTGTATTTGATCATCGTTTTTGTTTCACTGGTCGGTGCGTTGATTCAAGGTGTGACAGGGTTTGGGGCGTCCCTGACGATTATGACCATTTTGCCATATTTTATGGCTTTGCCGCAGTCGGTGGCTATTTCGTGCGTGATTCCGATGGCGCAAATGGCGGCTCTTGTGTGGTTTTATCGCAAATTTATCAATTGGCGGCGTGTATTGATTCCTTCAGCGTTTTATCTTGTGGGATGCTGGTTATCCATTCGTCGCACACTGTCTTTTGACCCAACAGCCCTGAAATTTGCTTTTGGTATCTTTTTGATTATTATTGGCATTTATTTTCTGCGTTTCAGTGAAAAAGCAAAGGTTAAAGATACAGTGCTGGTCATGATGTGCTGCAGTTTTGTTTCCGGCTTGATTAATGGATTGTTTGGCATTGGTGGTCCGTTGATGGTGTTGTATTATATGGCTGCGTGTGACTCGATGAACGAGTATATTGCTAATTTACAATGTTGTTTTTTGATCACGGATATTTACTGCCTGATTCTGCGAACTCAGGAAGGCATTTTTACGGCGGATCTGATTGGTCCATCGTTGGTGGGCATTGTTGTCATTCTGATCGGGCAATTCATTGCAACGCGAATTGTGGCTAAAATCAACAGTGAGGACATCATCCGTCATTGTACCTATATTATGGTTTGTGTTTCCGGTGTTATAATGGGGTTAACGAATTTACCGTTTTAGTTGAAAAAGGAGCAAATTATGAATTTTAATGATTTACCGGGCATTGAACCTTGTTTTTTTAAAAAAGGCGACATTCTTATTCATGATGGCGACCGTGTGGATCATATTTATTATCTGCGCAAAGGCACCGTTTACCGTGAAATCGTTACGAATACAGGGATTGAAAGCATTCTTTCCTGTAAAGAAGGCGGCGGGCTCACCGATTCCCTTATCGGAATCCTTCTATTATATGGTGTTCAGCCGCCGTACATTTCAGGAAATAATTTTGTTGCGGGCACCGATTGCTATTGCTCGCGCATCCCGGTGGACGTGATCAAACGTTATCTGCGCAGCCAGCCTGATTTGCTGGAACAGCTTGTAGCGACGGCGGTTCATGAATGCGGTTATCTTATGAATTTATATCTTGGCAAAACAGAGGTGCCAGCACCGGCGGCGCTGTGTTCCTGGATGTTGGAGCGTTTGGAAAAGGATGAGGCGGGGCAGGTGTATCTGCCTTCCTATCATCATGACGACATTGCTAAATTTTTAAATTTGCATAAAGTGACTGTTTCTCGCATTTTCGGTGCATTGCGTCGAGAAGGGGTTCTTGAAAAAACTGCTCAAGGTTTAAGAGTTCGAGATATGAAACGTCTGCGAGATTATGCCGATAACATCGTTCATTTGAAATATTCATAAAACAAATCTTTTGCAGCGACGTATAGTAAATGCTGTGGTTCAGGAATTTTAAGAAAAAATCGTCAAAAAAGTTAACCCGGGTTATTGCGGGAAGAGTAATCAATATATAAAATGGATTTATAAATTGATGGTAATTAATATTGAGTAATTAATCTCTAAGGAGGAAAATTTATGAGTTCAACCATCTATCCTACCGGTACTACAATCTATAATCCAGAAAAAGCATGGAGTGGCTACACTCTGATGCCAATCGGCAAAGTCGGTGCTGTTCTGATCGACATGAACGGTAACGTTGTAAAAGTTTGGAAAGATTTCCAGGGCTTTCCTAACAAACTGCTGAAAGGCGGTTATGTATTGGGTTCTCTCGGTGTTCGTGACAGCGCATTCTCCTATCAGGATCAGACCGACCTGACTCAGCTCGACTGGGATGGTAACGTTGTTTGGAAATTCGACCACAAAGAATACATCGAAGATGAAGGCAAGCCAGCAATGTGGATGGCTCGTCAGCATCATGACTATCAGCGTGAAGGTAACCCAGTTGGTTACTATGTTCCTGGCATGGAATGCAAAACCGATGGTGGTAATACCCTGATCCTCTGCCATGAAACCATTCATGATCACAAGATCAGTGACAAACAGCTCCTCGACGATGTATTCATCGAAGTAGACTGGGAAGGCAACATTGTTTGGGAATGGCATGTAAGTGATCACTTCCGTGAACTGGGCTTCTCTCAAGCAGCAAAGAACGTTCTCTTCCGTAACCCTAACCAGCACTTCACCCAGAATGGTGAACTTGGTGACTGGATGCACATCAACTCCATGAGCTATCTTGGGCCTAACAAATGGTACGATGCTGGTGATGAACGTTTCAAACCAGACAACATCATCTGGGATGCTCGTGAAGCAAACATCCTTGCAATCATCGACAAAGAAACCGGTAAGATCGTTTGGAAACTTGGTCCAGACTTCACTGAAACCAAGGAAATGCGTCGCATCGGTCAGATCATTGGTCAGCATCATGTTCACATGATTCCAAAAGGTCTGCCAGGCGAAGGTAACATCCTTATCTTCGATAACGGTGGCTGGGCTGGTTATGGTCTGCCTGACCGCATGAGTGTTGATGGTACGAAGGTTGATATTCGTGACCACAGCCGTATTCTTGAAATCGACCCTGTAACCCTCAAGGTTGTTTGGAGCTACGTTGGTGGCGACACTCACAAAGGTGCAATGGGCGCATTCATCACCAACACTAGATTCTATAGCCAGCTGATCAGTGCTGCACAGCGTCTGCCTAACGGTAACACCATGATCACTGAAGGTTGCTGCTCCAGAATCTTCGAAGTAACCCCAGATAAAGAAGTTGTTTGGGAATACATCGCTCCATTCAACAAGGAAAGCGAAGGCATGTTTGTATATCGTGCATATCGTTATCCATACGATTATGTACCACAGCTCGACACTCCAGAAGAAGTACCTGTAGAACCACTCGATATCACGACCTTCCGTGTTCCAGGTGCTGCTGAAGGTATGCTCCAGAACTTCACCGAAGTTCCAGAAGCTCTCGGCTACACTTCTGAAATGGCAGCTTGCGTTACCGATGACCAGATCGATGATGCTGCTGAAGCTGATCCAGATGATGAAGTAACCGGCGCTAAGTTCTAATTTTTGATTAGAAATCAACGACCATCTCACAATGAGGTGGTCGTTTTTTGTTGCAGAAAACATTTTGAAAAGGCGATTCCGCCATGGTATCATGAAACGAAGAAAGAATAGGAGGTTGAATGACAGTGAAAATGGTTGTTTTGGATGGCTATACCCTGAATCCGGGAGATCTTGACTGGGGCGTGCTGGAGCCTTTTGGCGAACTCACGGTGTACCCATCGTCTCAGTACCTGACGGAAGAGGAATGTGTTGCACGTATTGGTGATGCGGACATTCTTTTTGTCAATAAAACCAAAGTGACTGAAAGCATGCTGGCCGCCTGTCCAACGGTTCGTTATATTGGCGAGTTGGCAACAGGCTTTGATAACATTGATGTGGTTGCGGTGCGCCGCCGTGGCATTGCGTTGACGAATGTTCCCGATTACGGCGGCATTGCCGTGGCGCAACATACGATGGCCTTGTTGTTAGAGCTGGCCAATCGCACCTGTGTGTTGCACGAACGGGTGCTGCGCGGAGAATGGACCAGCGAAATCATTCCGGAAAAAGGCCTCTGGCAAATGGAAATGACCGAACTGGCTGGCAAGACCATTGGCTTTGTGGGCTATGGCACCATTGCGATTTATGCAGCGCGTATGGCGCGAGCCTTTGGCATGCGCACACTAGGCTATTCTCGGCGGGAACGTCCAGAAGGGCGCGAGGTCGCTGAATACGTGGATCTCGATACCTTGCTGGCGGAAAGCGACGTCATCAGCCTGCACATGCCACTCAATGACGGCTCCTATCAAATCATGAATCGCGATGCCTTTGCCAAAATGAAGAAAGGTGCGTTTCTCATCAACACGGCACGTGGCGCGCTCATTGATGAAGAAGCGTTGATTGAGGCAATGGACAACGGCACGGTAGCAGGATTTGCCACAGATGTTCTCGTTCAGGAACCGTTTGATATGACGCATCCATTGATGGGCCGAGACAACGTGGTGTTGACCCCGCACATTGCTTGGGGCCCACGTGCGACCCGTGCGCGTTTATTGAACACCGTTGTAAGCAATTTAGAAGCGTATTTGAATGGTAAAGAAGTGAATCGCATTTGCTGACAAGCTTTATAAAGACAAATCCCCATCTGGTTTTGCACAGATGGGGATTAATTTTTTGTATGAAAAAAGGAATGAAAACGGTTCGACTGTTTTCATTCCTAAAACGTTTCAATTAAAGCCGTACATTCACCTCCGAAATGATCTCCCAGGCGGTAACGCACCAGCCAGCTCGAGCCAGGCACCCCCGTGGCACATGCGCGGGTCTACTTAGTGCTGCTTCCTTCCGGACCTGACACGGTTCATAGGTGCGCATTGCACAGGACCCAGCTGTCAACACCGCTTAATGCGGCCAGACCCTAAAATCACACCCCTCGGATGAACGTCGATCCTGCTGTAGCGGATTGCAGGTTACAGGGCACCGCTAACTCCCCATCTAGTACGGCCTAACTATTATACCACTGTCACCATGTAAAAAACAAGTTATTTATTAGAAACAAAAAGCGCTTCGGATGCATCCGAAGCGCATAGCCCGTACGGGATTCGAACCCGTGAATACCAGCATGAGGGGCTGGGGAGTTAAACCACTTCTCAAACGGGCCAGAAGATATTCGTAGAGATGAAAACCGTATCTACAAAAAATATCTTACAACTTTGCCCTGGTATTGTCAAGGGAACGGGTTTTAGAAATCCCGATGGTTGAGGACACGCAGGCTGACGCAATAGGACACAATGAGGCAGAGGGCAACCACGAAACAACCGATCGCAGCAAGGGTCAAAACGCTGATGCTGCTGACAAACGGAACCGTGAAGGTGGCATTTAAGAAATTGATCAGTGCCACAATGGGAACCATTGCTACAATGAACACACCGAGCGCGATGAGATAGGCCAGACGTGCACGTTCTTCATTAAACTTCAAGGTCAATGGTAGCATCAGTGAAAGGAAAAAAATGAGACAAGCGCAGCAGCCCAAAGCGGTGAAAATAATATCCGATGGCGGTGTGGTGTAGTGCTTGATCCAACGAGTGAGAAATACCGCAGCAAGGCTAACGCCAGACGAAAAGAGCATCACCAGAATGGAAAAGAGGTATTTTTCTGTGACGTATTGCTTGCGAGAGATGGGCAGCGTGAAAAGAAACGCCATGCCATTTGTTTGATCATCCATGGTGATACTTATGAAGCCGAGAAGAGAGCCCATAAAAGTCAGGTAGCCTAGGACAAAATAGTAACGGTCGCCCATTGTAAGGCTGAGGGCAAGGCCAATGATGAGAATCAGGCCGAAAAAACTTTTCTGCAGCAACAAATAGCGGAAATCTTTAAGAAACAATCCTTTCATTGATGGTCACCTCAATTTACTAAGATGTGGACGGGAACAAAATGGCTTACAATTCTTTTGCCCTCATAATACGTAAACTGAATTTGATGGAAATGCCCAGGGAAAGCAAGAGAACGATGCAGCCGATGGTGATAAGAACGGAAGCACCTAAGGAGGCAATGGCTTGGAGCAATGGCAGGGTGTCGGCGAAGCTTATGAGTAAACCAGCAATAAAAATGATGGCTAGAAATCCACCCATGGCGATAAAGCCAGCGATGCGTGCTCGTTCAGCACCAAATTTGAGCTGCAGTGGTATGATGATGTTTGTGAATAGGATGGCCCCAGCCAGTGCCCCACAGGTTGTGGAAAGGATTGCATCGATCGGGGCCTGATAGTCGCCAAAAGGACGCGTGAGGAGCGCGAACGCAAGAGCAACGCAACAGAAAAGTGCACCCATTAAGAAAGTGAACAGGTATTTTTCGAGAACATAGGAGCGGCGGGAAAGGGGCAAGGTGAAAAGAAAGGTCAGATTGTGGTCCTGATCGTCCATGGTGATGCTGGTCATTCCGAGGACGATGCCCATAAAGGCCAGGTAGCCAATGACGAAAAGCTCATTGTCTTCCTGGGTAAGGCTGAGAGAAAAACCGATAATTAGGATGAGGATAATAAAGCTTTTTTGTGTCAGCATGTAACGCAGATCTTTGAGCAGTAATCCTTTCATTGTTGTTCACCTCGAATCATGAGTGCGAAAACCTCGTCGATGCCAGTGTTTTCGATGGCGATGTCTGGGTAATTTTCACGATAAAATTGCTTTTGATTGGTGAGGCATTGGTAGCCGTAGCTTTCTTTTTTGATGCGCAGGATATGTGTCGGATCCAGATGGTCAAGCTGCTCCTGGGTAACCTTGAGTACGGCGTAATCGGATAAGAGCACGTCGGTATCTTCGTGGAACATCACACGCCCTTCGTGAATCATATAGAGATCGTCGCAGAGATTTTCAAGATCGCTGGAAATGTGGGAGCTGATGAGAATGGCGCGGTCGTCGTCTTCTTCCATGAAGCCGCGCAGCTCATCAAGCAGATCTTCACGCGCCAATGGATCGAGTCCGGCGGTTGGTTCATCAAGGATGAGCAGTTTGGCCTTATGGCTGGTGGCGATGAGCACTTTCAGCTTGGCGCTCATACCAGTGGAAAAGTCTTTGATTTTCTTTTTCAAAGGCAGTCCCATGGCCTCGGCGCGACGCAGAAAGTCTTTTTTGTCGAAATGCTCATACATGGCGGCGAGAATAGGCGCGATGTCTTTGATGGTGAGATGGCCATTGAAGGTAGCATCGGATAGAACCACGCCAATGTTTTTCCGATCTTCTGGTGTGATGGCATCAAGCGGTTTGTTGAAAAGCAGGCCTTCGCCGCCGTCGGTGCTGATGAGGCCGAGAATGGCTTTAAAGGTGGTGCTTTTTCCGGCGCCATTGCGGCCGATGAGACCGGTGATGGTGCCAGGCTGAATGCTCAGGGTACAATCCAGGGTAAAACCTTCGTAGTGCTTTTGCAAATGATTGAGTGTGATCATTTTGATCCCTCCAATATAATGTCGAATAGATCGCGCATGTCGTTGTCGCTGATGCCAAGGCGCCGGCCTTTGAGAATGGCCTGTTCCAGAGCAGCTTCCACTTCTTTGCGCTGTTCTTCCAGGAGCAGTTCGCTGTTGGTGGCCGCTACATAGGTGCCTTTGCCGTGAATGGTGTGAGTGAAGCCTTCGGCTTCCAGGGCATCGTAAGCTTTCTTTACGGTGAGAGCGCTGATCTTGAGTTCTTTGGACAGGCTGCGCACCGATGGCAGAGCATCGTTTTCAACGAGTTCGCCATTGCGAATAAGTTTCTTGACTTGATCGACGATTTGTTCGTAGATTGGTACCATGAGAGAGTGATTGATGATAATATTCACTGGAATTCCTCCTCTCGTTATAAACAGTATAGAACAGTGATAAACTGTTGTCAAGTGTTATATGCTGTTTATCAAAAAAAGACCCTCGTTGCGAGGGCCTGTAAAAATATGGAGAGAAGGGTGAGAACTTCACAAAGCGCATCATTCAAGCAATGAGATGCCGTTCTCGTTTTGTTCAAAAATGAAAAATGTTGGCTGAATGCTGACAAACGGTGAGAAATTCGTGGTGATAGATTGGCTAAGAATTTTTTCTTCGGCAGTCATGACAGGATATTGGAAGCGATGTTTCTGATGAATGTACGTTGCCTGGCTGTTGAATATTTGGTTATCCTCGAGAGGCGTGAACGAATAGGTGATGTAGCCGCGATGGTTTTCTCCTTGATCCGGGAAGGAGAAGTTGGCGAAAACAAGATCATAGGGTTCGACGATCGTGAAAATAGGATCGACTTTTGTGCGAGTTTCGATGGAGTGGTACGGTGCAGAAAAATGCGCGTCATCATCGTCGTAAAAGAGTTGGCCGGTGACTTCTCTAGTTAGGAGCGTATTTTGCGGAGTGTTCTCGTAGGCTGGATTTAGGCAAATGGCATCGGTTCCATTAAAATCAGGTTTGGTAAGCCAACGAAAATAGTGGAAAAGGACCAGGCGTGGCTGTTCGTTAGGGATCAGGACGACGATATTGGTCATGTCCATGCTGTCCTGATCATTAATAAGATTGCCGGAATAAAAATCCTTTGTGGCAGAATTGAGTTGTACCTGTGTGGCGCCTTCGCATGCCGCAATGTCTTCGGCGGACAGATCATTCAAGATGTATTCTGGAAAACCGAGGTCGATCAGGTGCGTCTTGATTTCTTCAACGCTTGCTGGCAGAGAGTCTTCTTTGACGCTCCATGCCATGGAATAACTGTTGAAGAAGAGGTAACCACAGGTGCTGCCAATGACAAGTATGGCAACGAGAATCCAGGTCAATGCGCGATTAGAAATCTGCACTGGTGCTGGCTGAAGAATATATCCCACGTTATCCAGCGATTTAAAGGTGCGGGAAACGATCCAGAGAATGAAAACATAGCTGAGAAAGATCAAAGCAAAAACCTTCAGGGAATTGAAATTGTATTTGCCTTGAATTTGCAGAATGCTCATGACACTGAGGAGCAAATACCAGCCAAGCATTGCCAGGACGCCGAACGCTTTTGAACGGAGCCCCATTTTTTTTTGTACAGTTCGGAGCCCTCGCCAGAAGCAAAACAGAGACAGCGCTATAAAGAGCGTATTAATGAATAGCGCAAATAATGTGAAGGGCTCTGAAAGTGGTGGAAGTTCAATAATGGTGGTGTTCAAAATCAACTTGGCGAATAAGTAGATCGCATGGAACACTTCGAGAATGTAGCAAAAGCCAAACCAGCGATTTTCATGCTGTAAGGCACGAAATCCAAGCAACACTAGAATCTGACCAATGGCTGGAAGAATAAAATCGAGCCAAATAAAATGAATGATAAACGTATAGAGAAAATAGCCTGTGAGAATGCGCCCCAATGCTTCCTTTCCAGGAACCGTTTGCGCGACGATATCGTCTGGCGGCAGGTCGGAAACACTTTGCTGCAACATGGCGTCAAAAGCCTGTTCGTTTTCAAAGGTGTGTCGAGGATCAGTCATCATGGTCACCTCCCAACAGTTTTTGTAACGTTTTTCTTAAACGGTAAAGCCGGCCTTCGACGGCGCGTTCCGTAATCCCTAATTCGGCAGCGATTTGCGCGGTGGATTGCAGGTAATAATATTTTCTGTAAAACAAAAGGCGATCGCGCGATGAAAGCTGGTTCAAGGCTTTTTCCAGAGCTTTTTGCTGCTCCTGCAGCAAGATCTTTTCCTCTGGCGTTGGCTCAGATGACGGGAGATATTCAGGAATCTCTCCGCTGCTGCTGTGACGTGCAAGAGAGCGAACGTGGTTTAAGGCGGTGTTTCTGGTGATGGCCGTGAGCCAAGCTTTCCAACTGCCTTTTTTGGGATTGAACTGGTCGATTTTGTCCCAGACGCGCATGGTCACCTCGGCAAGACAATCTTCTTGATCCTGTGGATTGTGCAGGATTGGTGCAATAATATAGCGCATCAACGGGCCATAGTGGGTTGTCAGCGCTGTCAGACCATCTTCATTTTTGCTCTGCAGCAATACAATAATGTCCTGCTCTTTCATGTCATCGCCTCCCCTCGATGGATTCTTCTATTAAATTATACCCGCGAGAACAGGAAAACCCACGGATTTGCTTGATAAATTTTTGCTTTTTTGGGGAAAGAATGAGCCATATGTGTAACTGAAAGGTGGTGCATAGGAAAAAAATAACGGATCGTCGGTGGTGATCCGACGGTCCGTTGTATTTTGCTGTTATCGAGAAGAGCTCAGAACAATCAATCTTTCAAAAAGCCCTGGTGCTGTAAAATGTCCATCAGGCTCGGCTCCGCGGTAGGAACAGCAGCCATGCGAGCGGCCATCTGAGCGGTGAACGTATCGACCGGCTTGGTCGTATCGCGCAGATCGTAGTATTGATGCACGGTTTCATCGTAGTCGGCGAGGGCGGTCAGCGGCTCCGCGATTGGTTCGTAGCGGTTTTCCATGACAACGAATTCGCGCGGCAGGCGAGGTTTCAGCGCCGGTTCCTGGTCCGGAACACCGACAGCAAGACCAAGGCAAGGGAAGGTGTAGGCTGGCAGTTCGAGCAGATCGATGACGGCCTGCATGTCGTTGTTGATGCTGCCGAGGATGACGCAGCCGAGATCCATGCTTTCGGCAGCTGTGACCATGTTCATGGTCATCAGGGTGGCGTCGTAGAAGGTTGGGAAGAACCGTTCGGCGCGTCCCATGCCATCAGCAGGCACTCCCTGAGCCTCAGCGATGCGAGCGTTGCGATTCATATCAGCGACGATGACAAAAAGAGCGCCAGCTTCTGCGACATACGCTTGCTTGCAAATGTCTGCAAGAGCCTGCTGCTTGGCTTTGTCGGTGATGTGAATGATGCTTGCTGCCTGAAGGAACGTATAGGTCGGTGTTTGGCTGGCGGCAGCAAAAATCGCGTTAAGTTGTTCTGCTGTCAATGGGGTATCTTTGAATTTGCGAATGCTGCGATGGTTCAATTGATGGTGTAACGTTTCGTTCATTGAGAATCAATCCTTTCGTTTTCTTATAGCATATCGCAAAAAGTGGTTTTTAGGCAATAAAAAAACACCAGAAGGCTACCCTCTGGCGCGAAGCTGATGACCGGACTTGAACCGGTGACCTGCTGATTACGAATCAGCTGCTCTACCAACTGAGCCACATCAGCAAGAAAAAAGCCGACAATGGGACTCGAACCCGCAACCTGCTGATTACAAATCAGCTGCTCTACCAATTGAGCTATATCGGCAAAAACATCTTCTATATATTATCATTGTGTTCCAGAAAATGCAAGCACATTTTGGATTTTTTTAGATTCTTTTAAAGATGACGAGAAAGGGTTCAAAATCTAGTAAATAAGTGGTATTATGCATTTATATGTTGGGTATTCCAGAGACATCTTGTAGAATTGGAAAAAATATAAAATATACGTATACAGAACCCTTGACGTTTGCCCGATAACCGTGGATAATATTGATAAGCAAATAAGAATATGTCATTCAGTGTTTTCATGTGTTCTGGGGGGAATAAACGCATATGAAATCATGGCCCTTTTGGTGGCCAATTTGCTCAACGTACAAATTTTTAGGAAGGGAAGTTAGAAAATCGATGAAAGCGTCCGATGAAATCTTTGAAAAGAAACAGAGACTGGTGCATGAAATTCTTCGCACAAGACGAGAAATGGGAATGACTCAAAAAAATATTGAGGCGGCCTGTGGTGTGAAGCAACCGGTCATCGCACGTATGGAAAGAGGTCTGACCGATCCTCAGCTGACAACAATTCTGAAAGTATTGCATCCACTTGGAAAAACTTTAAAAATTGTTGATATTGAAGAAGAAAGCGATAAATAATTTTTGATAAACAAAATGCGCCCTTTTTAGGTCGCATTTTTTGTAAATGTCGTTTTTTTAATGAGATTATTTTAACGATACAATAGGATGAAATGAAGGAGGAAATTCCGTGGCAAAGGCCAAGACAAAGTATGTTTGCCAAGAGTGCGGCTACCAAACGCCAAAATGGATGGGTCGCTGCCCGGATTGCGGCGCTTGGAACAGCCTTACGGAAGAAGTGGTCGCACAACCGCAGGAGAAGAAAGCGGGGAGAGCACAGCTGCAGCCTTTATCTGGTGGATCTTTAAAGCCGGAATCCTTAGCGGTCATTCAAACTCTTGAAGCGGGCCGCATTGACACGGGCATTCGAGAATTGAACCGTGTTCTTGGCGGTGGTTTGGTGCCAGGCGAACTGGTGCTGCTTAGTGGAGACCCGGGAATCGGCAAGTCGACACTGACCATGCAGTTGATGGATCGTGTGGCAGGCCAGGGAAACGTCCTCTATATTTCAGGTGAAGAATCAAAGGGACAGATTCGCAATCGCGCGGAACGGTTGGGCGTGTTCAGCAACCGCATCCATGTTATGACAGAAAACAATGTAGAAATTTTGGATGCGATTGTGCGGGGACAAAAATGGGATCTGTTGGTTATTGATTCGGTGCAAACCATGTTTGATCCTGCTGTGCAGTCGGCGCCTGGCAGTGTTTCACAGCTGCGCGCCGTTACAGCAGTGTGCATGGGATGGGCGAAGGGTGTTGGCATTCCTTCGGTACTGATTGGTCATGTGACTAAAGACGGCAGTGTGGCAGGACCACGTGTTCTTGAGCATATGGTGGATGCCGTGCTGCTTTTTGAAGGCGATCGCCAGTCCCAGTATCGTGTGCTGCGTGGTTTGAAAAATCGTTTTGGTTCTATCAATGAAATTGGTGTGTTCGATATGACCGGCGAGGGTCTCATTGAAGTGGGCGATGCGTCCAGAGTGTTCCTATCAGAACGTGCGAATGCGGTAAGTGGGGCTGTGGTTACAGCGCTGCTGGAAGGGTCGCGGCCAATTTTGGTGGAGATTCAGGCACTGGCGACGAAGTCGTTTTATGGGCAGTCGCGTTGCATGACAACGGGCATCAAGTACGATCGTGTTTCTATGCTGATTGCGGTATTGGAAAAACGTGCTGGTTTGCGTTTGGGAGATCAGGATGTGTATTTGAATGTTGTTGGCGGGCTGCGTGTTGATGATCCAGCGTGCGATTTGGCGGCGGCAATGGCGATTGCGTCCAGTTATCTGGATAAATGTGTGCCATCGGATGTTCTGCTCTTGGGAGAAGTTGGCTTGACTGGTGAATTGCGCCAGGTCAATCAACTGGAACGCCGTTTGCGAGAAGCAGCGCAGATGGGATTTCGTCGAGCCATAGTGCCAAAACAGAAAAAAGCGTTTAAGATTCCGCAAATGGAAATTATTGAACGGTCATTTATAAACGATGTCATGAATGAATGTTGGAGGGAGTAGTCATGCAACTTATTTCAAATGAAATCAATGCAATGATGGATGTTCTTAAAACGACTGCCCCTGGTACAGAACTGCGTGAAGGATTGGATAACGTTTTGCGCGCCAATACTGGTGGGCTGATTGTTATCGGCGATCCGGCAAAAATCAAACCTCTGACAAAGGGCGGTTTTGAAATTGATACCGATTATTCACCGGCTCATCTTTACGAGTTGGCAAAAATGGACGGGGCCATCCTTATTTCTCCGGATGTGAAGCGGATCATCAGTGCGAATACGCATTTGATGCCGGATCCTGATGTGCCATCGAGCGAGACGGGGATTCGTCATCGCACCGCAGAGCAAACAGCACGTCAGACGGGGGCGCTCGTTATTTGCATTTCACAGCGCCGTCGCGTCATTACACTGTATAAGGGCACGTCAAAGTATGTGTTGAAGGATGTCAGTGTGCTTTTGAACACGGCCAATCAGGCTTTGGGCACCTTGGAAAAGTATAAGGATGTTCTGGAAGAAGCTGTGCTGCGTCTAAGCGTGCAGGAGTTTGACAATGTGGTGACCTTGCCAGATGTATTGACGGTTATTCAGAGAGCAGAATTGTTCAAACGTGTAGAAATGATGCTTCGCGTGTATTTGACAGAGCTTGGCGATGAAAGCCAGCTGATTCGCATGCAGGCGGAAGAATTAAGCAGCAATGTGGAAACAGAAGAGCGCTTGACGATTCGTGACTACATGCTTCGTGATCCAGACAAGACCGATCAAGAACAGCTCGAGGAATACTTGCACCGACTTGGTCGTTTTGACAGCGAACAGCTGTGGGATTTGGATTTGATTTCACGTTCTTTGAATCTTAATGAGTTTCACGATAAGGACAAGCGTGTCTTTTTGGAATGCCGCGGTTATCGGATGCTGCATAAGATTCCGCGTTTACCGAACTCTGTTGTTGAAAACATGGTGGAAGCTTTCGGGGATTTTCAATCGATTTTGCTAGCCAGCAATGAGGAGTTGGATGCTGTTGAAGGGATTGGGCCAGCGCGTGTGAGCCAGATTACGTTGGGGCTTGAACGCATTCGCAGTCAGATCATTACCGACAGCAACTGGGTGCAGTGATTGCTGCTCATTCACTTGAAAGGAGGTGAGACAGATGAGAAATTCTGAAAAAATTATTGTCAATATCGTGCGATTGGTCATGCTTTGCGTGGGATTGGCCGTAGGATATATTGTCAGTTTTCCGGTCTACCATTTGCTGCGTTCCATGTCAGTGAATCTTTTCCAAAACAATTACTACGGCTTTCCCATTGCATGCGGTGTGTTGATGGTTGTTTGTGGACTTATAGGATTTGTTATTGGAAAGCCGCTGGCTGCGTTGATCGTGCGAGGAACAACGCTGATGGAACAGCGATTGAAACAGATGCCGTTTCCTGCACTGATTTCATCCACTATTGGCTTGATTGTAGGTCTGCTGATTGCCGCGCTTTTGTCCAGCACGGTTAAGGCGCTGCCGATTGTCGGCAGTTATATGCCGGTGGTGCTCAGTGTCATTTTTGGGTATTTGGGCATTTCTGTTGGATATCGCTGGCGAGAAACGGTGGATGGATTTTTGGGCGCCCTGCGACGCTCGCCAAAGCGCAGCCGCCGTGAAGCCAAGGAATGTAAAGAGACGAAAAGTTCAGAGGATGGTCTCGCGGCTTTGAGTTACAAGACCGTGGTTCATCCAAAGGTTTTGGATACGAGCGTCATTATTGATGGGCGTATCGTGGAAATCTGTAAGGCGGGATTTTTAGAAGGACCGCTGATTATTACGAACTTTGTCCTGGATGAATTGCGTCATATTGCTGACAGCAGCGATTCTCTCAAACGAGTGCGAGGCCGCCGTGGGTTGGACATTCTCAATGATTTGCAGAAGACAGAGGTTGAAGTGATCAATATGAGCATTGATTACGAAGAGATCCCTGAGGTGGATGCTAAATTGGTGCAGCTGGCGAAGGATGTCAACGGTTATGTGGTGACCAATGATTTCAACCTTAATAAGGTAGCATCTTTCCAGAAGGTGAAAACCCTCAACGTCAACGAGCTGGCAGGCGCCATTAAGACGGTGGTGCTTCCAGGCGAAAGTATGCGCGTCGAAGTCGTGGCACGCGGGAAGGAAAACGAACAAGGCGTCGGCTATTTGGACGACGGCACCATGGTTGTTGTTGAGAATGGTAAGCATGTCATTGGTAAAACCGTGGATACAGTTGTTACCTCCGTGATCCAAACCAATGCGGGACGCATGATTTTCGTGCGTTTGGCGCAAAACTAAATAGGTAATGAGCGAGGAAGTGAGAAGCATCCTCGCTTTTTTTATTCTCGCGCTCTACAAAAAATATGCTATAATGGGGAGCAATGAAAGAAGAGGAGGCGCAGGCGATGATTGGAGCCGTGGTTTTGGCCGGCGGGCAAGGCAAGAGAATGCAAGCCGGAATGAATAAACAGTATCTGGTGATTGATGGCCGCAGTGTGCTGAGCTGCGCCATTGAAAGCATGGCTGCAGTTGCAGAGGCCTTGATCATTGTGGCAGCGAAAGGCGAGGAAGCGCGCGCCTGGGAAGCCGTTGCTGAAAGTGGCATCGATGTGGCGCGTGTGCGTGTGGTTGAAGGCGGAAAAGAACGTCAGGATTCGGTTCGGCACGCATTACTGGCCATGCCGGAGGAGTGGGACAAGGTGTTGATTCATGATGGTGCTCGGCCGTTTGTTCCGCGAGATATGCTGGCGCGCATTCTTGCGTCGACGGCACCGGGAATTGGTGTGGTGCCAGGTGTGGCGGTGACCGATACCATCAAACGCATTGATGGGGAAGGATTCATTGTCGAAACACCGCCGCGCGCACAGCTGCGGGCGGCCCAGACGCCCCAGTGCTTTATGGCACAGGAAATCCGTGCGCTGCATGTGCAAGTGGCAGACAGTGACCAGCTGTTTACCGATGATGCCGCTTTGTATGAGTATGGCGGCAAAAAGGTGCGCATGGTTGATGGCGATGCCATGAGCCGAAAATTGACCGTGCCGGATGATATGTTGTGGGCCGGAAAAATGAAAGAAGCATGGGAGGCACAGAAACAATGAGAGTAGGAATGGGATACGACGTCCACCGATTGGTGGAAGGACGAAAACTGATTCTTGGCGGGGTGGAGATTCCCTATGAAAAGGGATTGCTCGGGCATTCGGATGCGGATGTTTTGCTGCATGCGATTATGGATGCGATGCTTGGAGCGGCAGCGTTGGGAGATATTGGACAGCATTTTCCAGATACCGACCCAGCTTATAAAGGCGCCGACAGTATGGCTTTGCTGCGCGCCTGCCGAGAAAAAATAGCGGAAAAAGGCTATCAGGTACATAACGTGGATGCCTTGATCTGTGCCCAAGCGCCTAAGATGGCGCCGCACATTGCCGCCATGCGTGAACACATTGCGCAGACACTGGAAACAAGTGTGGATAATGTTAATGTTAAGGCAACGACAACAGAACGCCTGGGGTTTGTTGGTGATGGATCAGGAATGAGTGCATACGCGGTGTGCCTCCTGGAGGATGCCCATGCATAAGGCGTTGGAGTTATATGAAAAAAGCATGGATCATCCGGAGCAGCTGCCGGCTTTGACGTTGGCCTTTGTTGGGGATGCCGTCTATGAAATCTATGTGCGCACAATGATGCTGCGACGCAGCGTGAATGCGCACACGCTGAATAAACGCTGTGTGCAGCTGGTCAACAATCGTACCCAATCGGCCCTTTATGAAGTCCTGGAACCGGTTTTGAACGACGTGGAACAGGGCGTGCTGCATCGCGGCCGCAATGCCAAGGGCATCGTGCCAAAGCACGCCAGCACCCAGGACTATCGCCGCGCAACGGCGGTAGAAGCTCTGGTTGGCTATTGGTATCTGATGGACGATGAGGCAAAGCTGCAATGGACATTTGACACTTTATGGAACATGACAGAAGGAGAGAATCGTGAGTAGAGCCGACGAGATATTTAAGCAAAATATTCGCCAGATTTTAGAACAAGGTGTTTGGGATACCGACTACGATGTGCGTCCGCGCTGGAGCGACGGTACACCGGCGCACACCATCAAATGCTTTGGGATTGTGAACCGCTACGATTTGCGTGAAGAATTCCCGATTTTAACTTTGCGTAAGACCAATCTGCGCAATGCCGTTGATGAATTGCTCTGGATCTGGCAGAAAAAATCCAATCGAATTGCTGATCTGAACAGCCACATCTGGGACCAGTGGGCTGGCGACGACGGGACCATTGGCAAAGCCTATGGCTATCAGCTTGGGATCAAGCATGAATACAAGGAAGGCTGGTTTGACCAGGTGGATCGTGTGCTCTATGACCTCAAGCATCAGCCAAACAGCCGCCGCATTATGACCAATATCTATAATCATCATGATTTACATGCGATGAACCTTTATCCATGCGCTTACAGCATGACCTTCAATGTCAGCGGCAAGCGCCTGAATGCCATTCTGAATCAACGCAGCCAGGACATGCTCACCGCTAATAACTGGAACGTGGCTCAATACGCGGTGCTGGTGCATATGATTGCACAGGTTAGCGGCTTAGAAGCTGGAGAACTGGTGCATGTGATTGCTGACGCTCATATCTATGACCGTCACCTGCCTATTGTTGAGGAAGTCATCGCCCATCAAGGCTACGATGCCCCAACCTTTGCACTGAATCCAAATGTGAGCGATTTTTACGATTTCACGGTAGACGACGTTCAGTTGGAAAACTATGAATTTTGGCCATTGGAAGGCCGCATTCCTGTAGCAGAATAATAAATAACACGACCCGCGCCGATGTGACGCGGGTCGTGTTATTTATCTTTTTGCAGAAAAATGAGTCCGGTGCAGAGCGCGCGCTTCGAGTGCATTGTGATAAGTATGTTGAGCAACGATGAAAAATGTGGTATATTTGCTAGAGATTCTGCTCTTATTGGAGCGGTTTTACAGAAAAAGAACACACCGTCTGGCGGCGTGTTTCAAAAATAGAAAGTTGGATGAAACGATGGAATTTATCGTTGCTGTTGATGAAAACTGGGGCATTGGCAAAGATGGCGGCATGCTGGACCATTTGCCAAAAGACCTGGCTTTTTTTAAGGAGAAAACAAGCGGTCATATCATCGTCATGGGACGAAAAACGCTGGAATCTTTTCCAGGTGGCCGTCCGCTGCCAAATCGTTTGAACGTCGTGCTCACGATGCAGCAGGATTATCAGGCTGCTGAAGGAGTGCTGTTGGTGCACTCACTTTCAGAATTGGTGAAGACCTTGCGCAAATTGGGGCGGGACGATGTTTTTCTCGTTGGTGGGGCCAGTCTTTATAAGACCCTTAAAGATTATTGCAGCGGAGGGTATGTGACCCATATTGGCCATGCTTATGAAGGGGTTCAGGCATTTTTCCCGAATCTGGATGACGAGGAACATTGGCAGCTGATGGATACCCTGGCACAAGACGAAGAACATGGCTATCCGCTGCATTTTTGTTATTATCGCAATCTATCCCCACAATCATTGGAGGTATTGGAATGAGTGAGATTTACGGTCGTAATCCCGTTATAGAAGCCCTGAAGAGCGGGACAGAAATCAACCGCGTTTACATTGCCAAAGGGGCACAACATAAAGCCATTGATGATATTTACAAGCTGGCTCGAGAAGCTCAGGTGCCGGTGCAGCAGGTGGAACGACGCAAACTGGACAGCCTGTTTCCAGGCAAGAATCACCAGGGGGTGTATGCATCTGTTGCAGAAATGCAGTACGTGGAATGGGAAGACATTCTTGCTCGGGCACGCGAAAAAGGCGAAGCGCCATTGATTTTGGTGCTCGATGAAATTGAAGATCCACACAACCTTGGAGCAATTTTGCGTAATGCTGACGCCTTTGGCGTGCATGGCGTGATCATTCCGAAGCGACGCTCGGTCAGTCTTACGGGGACTGTGGCAAAAGCGGCAGCAGGTGCCCTGCAATACGTGCCGGTGGCACGCGTGGCAAACATTGCTCAGACTTTGAAAGCACTAAAAAAAGAGGGGCTTTGGGTGTGCGGCACGGCCATGGATGGACAAAACATCTATCAGGCACCGCTTTCTGGCGCGCTGGCCATCGTCATTGGCAATGAAGGCCATGGCATGCGTCCGCTGGTCGCTCAACAATGTGATTTCACCGTTGCTATCCCAATGAAGGGACGCATTAATTCCCTGAATGCCTCTGTGGCTACGGGCATTGTTCTCTCTGAAGTGGAACGCCGTAGGGAGGGCTGATTGTGAAAACCTATCTGTTTGTTGACGGCTACAATATTATCGGTGCCTGGCCAGAATTAAAAAGCCTGCGGGACGAGTCTCTGGAAGAGGCGCGCAAAAAAGTCATTGATTATCTCAGTGAATATGCCGTTGCAAGCGGATATCATACGGTGCTTGTTTTTGACGGCTGGCGCGTCAAAGGAAATCGTGGCAGTGTTATTGAAAATCCGTATATTGAGATTTTGTTTACGGCAGAAGGTGTGACTGCGGACATGGCCATTGAACGTCTCGTTGCGCAGTTGCCAAAACATCAGAAGATTTATGTGGCAACCAGCGACCGCCTT
>OGRU01000633.1_pt1 | contig 31801 bp, 23 predicted proteins | sample 1553541 | NCBI WGS metagenome assembly OGRU01 (sample SAMEA2580068, study PRJEB22360) | human gut metagenome | biome: human gut; feature: human-associated habitat; material: faeces | place: Denmark | collected 2008/2010
TGCAAGCCTTCCAATCCGGGTACATCCAAGAGGGCGATTTATGGTTGCAAGCCTTGAATGACCGGAATTTGACGACGCACACGTATGACGAAGAAACGGCTCTGTCGGTGGCGAATAACATTCAAACAAGCTATTTCCCTTTACTAAAAGCATTGCATACATGGTTGGAAATACAAGCACACGATTAGGGCTTACATCGAGGCATCAGGAAATTATCGACCGGGTCGGAATAACAATTTACAAACAGTAGAAACGACAAGAAATGTATGACGAATCCATCTTTCACCTACTATCAAAATGATACTGCGCTCCCATGTAAATCGGATTAGTAGCGCATTTATTCGGAATTAGTATAGCGGGTAATTATTTTTAACGCAAGATAAAACACAAAAAGAACGACAATATGGCAATAGCATTTTACGCGGAAGACATCAAGCTTCCGGCAATCAAAAAGAGAGCGGTCGGCAACTGGGTAAAGGAAGTTGCCGCCACATACGGTAAGAAGGTCGGCGATATCAGCTACATCTTCTGCTCCGACGAGAAGATTCTGGAAGTAAACCGCCAGTACCTCCAACATGATTATTATACGGATATCATCACGTTCGATTACACGAGCGGCGATAAGATCTCCGGCGACCTGTTTATCAGTCTCGACACGGTGAAGACTAATTCCGAAGCCTTCAACACTCCCTACAACGAGGAACTCCACCGTACCATCATCCACGGCATCCTCCACCTCTGCGGCATCAACGATAAAGGACCTGGGGAACGCGAGATCATGGAGGCCAACGAAAACAAAGCCCTGGCGATATTGCCGGAGGAATGCCGGGAAAGTCAACTTTCCCGGTAAAAAGAAATGTCTGGAGCCGCTTCCTGTTAAGGATGCTACTGAAGAGGTTGTATGATATGTGTGCCTGATAAAAGCCTGCACATGCTCCGGTGAAAACAGAGATTACCGGAGCAATGCTCCCAAAACCGATTACTCACTATCACTACCCAAATACTCATACCAAACGGCTATTTGCTTATTTGCCGGATACTCCCCCGATATTATCACATAGATTTGGATACCTGGAAACAGGCAAATAAGGGATTGGTAACAATAATAAATGATCCGGCATGAAAGGCACAACTATTTTCTTTCTATCTATTCTGTTAATAACGACAGGTTGCAAAAGACTGGATCAAACGGCAGACGACTTGATCACAGTAGATGTAACCAATAATTCTTTTCCCAAAAAGGAACTGGCTCTTCAAGATTTCATGGATGTAGAATATATCCCGCTGGAAACAAACGATGATTTTGTTAATCAAGGGTTTGTGCAGGCTATAGGTAAAGAATTCATATTAGTAAAGAACTATAGGGATGACGGTGATATTTTTGTGTATGACCGGACCGGAAAAGCCATTCGTAAGATAAATCGTAAAGGGCAAGGAGGAGAAGAATACATCTCTTGTAGAAGTGTCACATTGGATGAAGAAAACAATGAAATGTTTATTAACGATTTCTTGGCAAGAAAAATAAAGGTCTATGACTTGGAGGGAAATTTTAAACGAAGTATCAAACAGAAACAAGATGGTGATACCCAGTTTTATTTGGATATATTTAATTACGATAAAGAGAATCTGATTTGTTACGATGAATGCAATCAAGAGATACCATTCCTACTCGTATCGAAGCAAGACGGAAACATAACCAAAGAGATTAGAACCCCATTTAAAGAAAAGAAGCTATTTCTTCAACTTTTAAGACATGAAGGAGGAACGAGAGCTGCCGGACCGGGCGAATACAGTAGAATAATCCCATTCAATGGCAATTGGATTCTATTAGAACCCTCGTCAGACACGATCTACACATTAATGCCCGATTACAATTTGCGCCCGTTTATCGTGCGAACCCCTCCTGTTCACATTATGAATCCAGAATCTTTCTTGGTTTTAAAGTTGGTTTCCGATCGTTATTATTTCATGGAAAGTATAAAGAACGTATATGATTTCAGCAAAGAAGAAGGCTTTCCGAGAACCTACTTCGTGTACGATACAGAGGAAAAGGATTTCTTCAGGTATATCATATACAATGGCGATTATTCTTATAAAAAAGAATTCTATATGGTCATGCTGACCCCTATCAATTCCAAAGGTGAATTATGGGCAACTATAAATGCTTTCGACCTTTGCGAGGACTATAAAAAAGGGAAGTTGAAAGGCAAACTAAAAGAAGTCGCTGCGACATTGGAAGAGGATGACAATCGGGTGATCATGTTGGTCAAACACAAAAAGTAATCCTTAGGATATATTAAAATCAAAACCTTTAAACGGCAAAATCCCGTCCTGCCAATTTTTAGAAGCATCGGATCTTATCCGAGATTATAAAGGGGAAAAGCTAAAGGGCTGATTGAAAGAAGTGGCTGCTACAGTTTTCATAAATCCATCCTTTTCACAAAGTCAGAAATAAAATAAACAATATACAACAAACTTTTATTTCAAATACTCATTCAAAACAACCATCCGCTCATTAAGTCAATAATAAGCGGTCTTTACGGGATATATTTGAAGGGTAATTCAATTATTCATCTTATTTTTACAGGTATGAAAACAGCACTCCTATTGTTTCTCCTTTTCCTGGTAAACAGCGGTTCGGCTGAAACGTCCGTTCCCTATACCCCCGACTCTTTGAAAAAGAGCGATTGGATGGAAATCGAGTCCGTCCACTACTATCCCTACGTGGCTCCGGGCATCGAAGAAAAGGTTCCCTGGCGGGCGGAAAACATCCGACGAGTCATCTTCAGGGCGACCGTCACGGATCTGAATGAACATACCCTCACCCTTGATTTTACGCTCAAGAACCTATACGATTGCCGGAACGATACCGAGAAGCCCGGTTTCTACTATTTTGACAGCCGTTATCAGCAGGACTTTACGTTCGATCACGAGATGATCGGCAAACGGTTCCTGCGCGTCACATACGATCGGAAAAGCCGGAAAGCACATACTTTAGACAGGCAAGAAACAATCTTTTCTTACTCGAAAAACTATGTTCCTTTCGGAGTAAGACAGGCAGGGTTGTCCGCCTATCCGGAAACGACCGTCCCAGATTCCTTACTCTTGGACAAACTGCTTGCACCAGCGGCACAAAATCTCCTGATCGGCTGGCAGGAAGACGGGATGCCCCTGTTGACACAAAACACACGGGTCATCGACGCTTCATTCTCCCTTCCTCCGAATACGGAGTTTACGTGTAGCTATGTCTATTTTGATTTGTCCAAAGATTCGACCGTCCACAAAAAGATATTCATCGCCTACCCTACAGAATACAAAGTGGGCGAACGGATGACGCTCCTGCTCACTCCGGGGGATTCCATCACGCAAGACAAAGAATTATTTGCCACGACTCACAAAAGACATTATCAGGGACGGGGAAGCGAACAGAACAATGTCCAATACAATATTCGGCGGTTCGCGGACATATATGACCCTGACATGCACAGTTTGGCCCCTATCACTCCTGACCAGGTAAAAAAAGCATTTCAAACCCGTGATTCCCTTTTTCAAATTGCATTAGAGGAGGATTTCAAGCATTTGGATCCATACTGGCGAAAGGTGTTCGAACGTTCGGAGCGATATTTCGAAGGGATGTTTGTCCTCGAGTTTTATATGAGGGCCACCGACAAACAGGCTTGGCAAGAAAGCGGTTTGCTTGACTGGCAAGCTCCTCATTTCGCATCGGTCAATCCACTTATCGACTTTGCATACAGCCTGCAAAAGACAGGTGCAGCAACCTACTATTATTTCCTGTACGCATATTCAATCTATAAGAGACAAGAGTTCAAATCCGACAACCTATGCTTGAACAAGCAAAGAAAACTATCCCCGCAGGAAGAGTATAGCCTAAATAAACAACTCTTTTCCGGTTTTCCTAAATATATGGCAACGGGATCAACTCTACAACAGTTAATGCACAACAATATGCTATCCGGAATAGAAGAGGATTACAACGATTTCATCCGCTCCTGCCCGGATACCACCTTGACCAATCCGGTAAAAAGAACATACGATAAACTATTGCCTTTTGAAGCTGGAAAGAATATTCGGGAAACCGGATTGATAACCGACAACCTTCAGTTAAAAAAAGGAAGCGACCGAAAGTATGTCCTGTTACATCTATCATCTGACAACGGACTTTCCCCCAGTAACCTCCAAAATGCACTCGACTTGCAGAAACAACTCAAAGAAGAAGGGCTATCCTCCGTGGTCCGCCTTGAATTATATTCCCGATTCCGTCCCGATAATGCCAAACGGGTAAAGCCCTACAAAGCAATCTCGGAAGAACAATTGAAGAATCTGAAGGCGGTATTAGGCAATATAAGCTTTACCCTCTTGATGCGTGAAGACGGAACCATCCTCCATCGGCAATTTACGAATTGGAGATTTGATCCCAAACCCGCCTTAGAAATCATTCAAAACGACCTGAAACGGGAAGACGAATCTTTCAACGATTTTCTAAAAGGATTCAAAGAAGGAGTATTAGGTACGCTTTTAATCGCTGCAATCATCGGTATCGCTTATTATTCCAGGGTGAAAGGGAAGCAAAAGAAGGAACGTAACCGCCGCCGTATCCGTGAACTCGAACTACGCGCCATCCGTTCACAGATGAACCCGCATTTTATTTTTAATGCGCTCAGTTCGATCCAGAACCTGATCAACCGATCGGCCAATCAGGAGGCGAACGAATACTTGATCGACTTTTCACGCCTACTACGGAAAGTGCTGGCGACTTCCGAAAAGAAACTGGTTTCCCTCTCCGATGAGATAGAGCAACTACAACTCTACCTGAAGCTCGAACAACTCCGTTTCCCCTTCTCCTATTCGCTGGCGGTAGGCAAAAATATCGAACCGGATGCGATCGAGATTCCGGGAATGCTGATACAGCCTTTCGTCGAAAATGCCGTCAAACACGGAATCGCTCCGCGGGGTACGGGAGAAATCATAATTCGATTATCTTTGCAAGACCAGTTGCTGGTTATCGACATCATAGATGATGGTCCCGGAATGGGAACAGAGACGGAAGATGGCTTCGGTATCCGCGCCATCAGCAACGAGTTCGAGATATTAAAAGATTTATACAATACGGAAATCGGCATTACAATTGAAAACAGACAAGAAAAAGAATCTGTTTCCGGTTGCCATGTCCGGCTATCCATCCCTTTATAAGACAAAATATGGACACCAAAATAACCGCAGCAATCGTAGATGACGAGCAGGGGAACCGGGAGAACCTGCTTCGCATGATCGGGAACCATTGTCCACAAATTAGAATATCGGCCATTTGCAGCTCCGTCACCGAAGCCCGCACCGTACTGCCCGAAGCTAAACCGGATATCCTTTTCCTGGATATTCGGTTAGGCGACGATACCGGCTTCTCCCTCTTGAGAAGTCTTCCTGAGATTCTTTTCGAGGTAATCTTCGTGACCGCTTACGACAGCTATGCGATCCAGGCCATTCGCTTCAGTGCGCTCGACTATCTATTGAAGCCTATCAACCCGGAAGAACTGACACATGCCGTAGACAAGGCAGTCCACATCGTCCTCCGGAAACAGGAAAACAGACGGATGCAGAACCTCCTGCACAACACGCAAGCATTGGACAAACAAAAGAAAATAGCCCTGTCAGTCGCCGATAAGATAGAGTTTGTAGAAATCGGTTCCATCATCCGTTGCGAATCAGAAAGCAACTACACAACTTTCTATTTGAAATCGGGAGAAAAACTGATCGTATCGAAGACACTCAAGGAGTTCGACGAACTACTGGCCCCTTACCATTTCCTTCGCGTCCATCAATCACATCTGATCAACCTGGATGAAATCAAAAGTTTCATCAAAAGCGACGGTGGATATATACGCATGAAGGACGGAGCCTCGGTCAGCATTTCCCGCCAACGGCGAAACTATGTGATGGAAGTATTAAAACAATTATAAACCAAGCCATCTAAATAACTGCTCATTCCTTATATTTCAAATCGAAACGGCCTTCCGTAATGCGTCCTCCCTCGAAAGTGCCGCTGAACACGCCGTCCGACATACGGGAGATGTAGACCTTGCCATCTTCCATATTTTGATTTTCAAAAGAGAGATTCACATAAGGAAGCGTTTCTCCCTCCTTGGGGTCGGCAATCGTAAAACGGATATACGAACCGAGACCGACCTGCGCCGAAACCGTCACGCTGGAACCCTCTTCCCGCTCCAAATATTCCGCAGAAGGCATCCCCCACCGGCCGCTTGTATACACCCAGCCGTCAACCAAGCAACCAAATGTATTCGCCCCGGTCGTAGTAGCTTCGGGCATGATCGTCGGATCGACCGATTCGTTCTCTTCACAGGCCACACAAAACAGCAACAAACAGATAAATAACAGATGTCTCATAACCGTATCTGATTAAAAGTGTAAATTCATACCGAACAATAAGGATAATTGGGAGAAACATCCTCCGCCACCACTCAATTCAGGAGATTCGACCTGCCATTTCTGACCGTGATACCTGACCGAATAGCTCTCAGAGGAGGTAACGATCCAATTCAATTTTGCAGAAATCCCCACCAGCGGAGAAAGACGATACTCGCCTCCCGCCGACAGATTATAGGCCAGTTTATTCATTGACACATCCCGCGGCTTGCCGTACACAAAACTTTTATCTTTATAATGCTGATATCCCACCCCGGTCGATAAAGACAGATTGTATTTCTGCTTCACCATAAACAAGGCAAGCTGAGGCGCGAAATAATGCATCAGGATCTTGTCGGAACTTTCGTCATGAGTGTTTTTATAACGCCCACCCTGATAGATAAGTCCGGGAGCGAGTTTAAACGAACCGAAGATATATTTGTCTCCTAAGAAATAATAATTGGCATCCCAGGCGATCCCATTCCGCAAATCATTCCGATAAGCATCGGAGTTGTTCGTGATCCCGATCATTTTCCCCAAATACCAGGAAGGCCCTGCATGAACGGAGAATATCGACTTCCCGACAGACGTCTCCTGGGCCAAAACCGACACAGCTTGTATCAACAGCCCTAACAAAAGTACATACTTTTTCATATCATTTCTTTTAGACTTATAATCATAAATATAAGATGCTCAAAACCAGTCAAACGTTGCACAGGCTGTTACGACAAGATCGTATTGTTTCTCCTATCCTATCTTCAAAGCATCGCATGGTTCAGATAATGGATAAATTCAGGATCATCGGGTGCAATGATAAAGTTACCACGGCGGGAAGTCGTAATCAGAATACGGTTATCAGAACGCCGGGCAAAAACTTTTACACGTCCGATAGCAGTAGAAGAAAAATATCCGAGATCACCAAACAACCAACCGACACCAAATGAACGGATCATTATTCCTAAATCCAGCCGGTCGACCTCGCGAACCGAAAGGATTTCCTCTATGTTTATATACGTCTTCCGAAAATACGCATCTATCACCAGTTTTTCTCCATCCACAATAAAACGGTTTGGCATAAATCCTCGAGTAAGCATACAAAGGATCGAACTGACGGCAAACAAACCTAACAAAACAGACAGATTGCCATCCCAAGCCGGAAATATACAGATACCATATAAAAGCAGAAGCATGACAGACGTTTTTATTTTATTGGCATTGTCCATCGAAGAAGAAGATATCCGGGTTTCCATACTCTTATTCCTTTAGTATTACTTAGATATTCCAAGACTCACAAATATAACAAAAATCCCGTACAAACTATTATCTTTGCAAAAGAAACAAAGACAATTAGGACAATGACTTTCAATTACGATGTAATCGTGGTAGGTGCCGGTCATGCAGGCTGTGAAGCGGCAGCCGCCAATATGGGTTCAAAGACGCTTCTCATTACAATGGATATGAACAAGATTGCACAGATGAGTTGCAATCCGGCAGTCGGAGGTATCGCCAAAGGGCAGATCGTCCGCGAAATCGATGCTTTAGGCGGATATATGGGGATCGTGACGGACCGGACAGCCATCCAGTTCCGTATGCTGAACCAAAGCAAGGGACCGGCCATGTGGAGCCCGCGCTCCCAGAGCGACCGCGCCCGTTTCATCGAATGTTGGCGAGGAATACTGGAAAACCTTCCGAACCTGTACATTTGGCAGGATACCGTACGCGAACTGTTGCTCGACGGAAATACCGTATGCGGCGTAAAAACGGATATGGGAGTCGAGTTCCATGCGAAAAGCGTAGTCTTGACAAACGGTACTTTCCTGAACGGGCTTATGCATATCGGACGGACACAAATCAGAGGCGGCCGCATAGCCGAGCCGGCGGCAACCGGACTGACCGAACAACTGGTCTCATTAGGCATCAAATCCGAACGGATGAAGACCGGAACACCTGTGCGTATCGATGCACGCAGCGTGCACTTCGATGAAATGGCGGAACAGCCCGGAGAAAACGACTTCCATAAGTTCTCTTATATGGACACTTCGCACCGCGTTTTGAAACAACTTAGCTGTTGGACAACGTTCACCAACGAAGCCTGTCATGCAGTCCTGCGCGAAGGTCTCCCCGACTCCCCGTTGTATAACGGACAAATCCAAAGCATCGGCCCACGTTACTGTCCGAGCATCGAGACAAAAATCGTAACGTTTGCGGACAAGCCACAACACCAACTTTTCCTGGAACCGGAAGGCGAAACCACACAGGAATATTACCTGAACGGCTTCTCCTCCTCCCTTCCGTTGGATATCCAGCTACGTGCCTTACAACAGATACCGGCATTCCGGGACATACAGATCTATCGTCCGGGATATGCTATCGAATATGATTTCTTCGATCCGACGCAGCTCCACCATAATTTGGAAACAAAACTAATCCGCAACCTCTTCTTTGCCGGACAGATCAACGGGACGACCGGATATGAGGAAGCCGGCGGACAAGGATTGGTGGCCGGCATAAACGCACATATCAATTGCCACGGCGGAGAACCGTTCGTTTTAGGACGCGACGAAGCCTACATCGGCGTACTGATCGACGATCTTGTCACAAAAGGCGTGGACGAGCCTTACCGTATGTTTACCTCACGTGCAGAATATCGCATTCTGCTCCGCCAAGATGATGCAGACATGCGTTTGACGGAAAAGTCGTATCATCTCGGTTTGGCAAAGCAGGACCGCTACGATCTGTTGAAAGAGAAAAAGGCAAGCCGGGATGCGATTATTTCTTTCGCAGAAAACTACTCCATCAAACCGCAATATATAAACAGTGGCCTGGAGGCGTTGGGCACTACCCCGCTCGCACACGGATGCAAGTTGATCGAACTGATTCCACGTCCTCAGATCACCTTGGAGAATATCGCGGAACTGGTTCCGGCATTCCGGACAGAGCTGGACAAGGTCCCTGTTTCACGAAAAGAAGAGATCATCGAAGCGGCAGAAATATTAATCAAGTATAGCGGCTACATCCGCCGCGAGCAGATCATCGCCGACAAGATAAACCGCCTGGAAAATATCCATATCAAAGGCAAGTTTGACTACAATGCGATCCAGTCTTTGTCTACGGAAGCCCGCCAGAAACTGACACGGATAGACCCAGACACGATAGCCCAGGCAAGCCGTATTCCGGGTATCTCCCCAAGCGACATCAATATCCTTCTGGTGATGCTGGGACGCTGAGCGTGGAATGTTCCACGTGAAACATTTACTTTAACAACAATAGCGTAAAAGACTGAAAATAGGATAGAAACAGATGCAAAAGAAATGAGCACAACCGAGGAACATATAAAAAACATCCTTTCCGTCATACCGGAATCGCCAGGCTGCTACCAATACTTTGACGAGAAGGGAACGATCATCTATGTAGGCAAAGCAAAGAACCTGAAGCGTCGCGTTTCCTCCTATTTCAACAAAGAACACGACAGCAACAAAACACGTGTCCTGGTCAAGCAGATACGAGACATCAAATATTTTGTTGTCGACACGGAAGAGGATGCACTTCTTTTGGAGAATAACCTGATCAAGCAATATCGTCCCCGGTACAACGTGTTGCTGAAAGACGACAAAACCTATCCATCCATCGTTGTCAAGAACGAATATTTCCCGCGCGTATTCCAAACCCGGAATATCGTACGGGACGGTTCGCGCTATTACGGTCCCTACCCTTCCATCTATACGGCAAAGGTCATGCTGCAAATGCTGAAAGAACTGTATCCGCTACGTACCTGCAAATATCCTCTTACTCCCGAATCCATCGCGAAAGGACGGTATAAGGTATGCCTCGAATACCATATCAAGCGCTGCAAAGGGCCTTGTGAAGGATTGCAGACATTGGAGGAATACCAGCAAAACATTTCCGAAATAAAGGAAATCCTACGCGGGAATATCTCGCAAATAAGCAAACATCTGTATGAAGAGATGCAGAAACTGGCAGGAGAATTGCGGTTCGAAGAAGCACAGAAGATCAAAGAAAAGTATGAAGTCATCGAGAATTACCGCTCCAAATCGACAGTGGTCACCCCGATGCTCCACAATATAGACGTATTCTCACTGGCCGAAAACGAGAATTCCGCCTACATCAATTACCTGCATATCGGCAACGGGGCGATCGTGCAAGCCTATACGTTCGAATATAAAAAGCGTTTGGACGAGTCGAAAGAGGAGTTGCTCAGTTTGGGGATCATCGAAATGCGCAACCGCTTTAAAAGCACTGCACGCGAAATCATCGTTCCTTTTCCGTTGGATATAGAACTGGAAAACGTTTCGATCACCGTTCCGCAGCGCGGAGATAAAAAGAAGCTGGTGGAATTATCGGAAATGAACGTGAAGCAGTATAAGGTCGACAAGCTGAAACAGGCGGAGAAACTGAACCCGGAGCAACGCAGCACACGTCTTTTAAAAGAGATACAGGAGACGCTTCATCTCCCCAAATTACCGGTTCATATCGAGTGTTTCGACAATTCCAATATACAGGGAAGCGACGCGGTAGCTGCGTGTGTCGTCTTCAAAATGGCGAAACCATCGAAAAAAGATTACCGGAAATACAACATCAAAACGGTTGTCGGCCCGGACGACTATGCCTCCATGAAAGAGGTCGTACGTCGCCGCTACCAGCGTGCCATCGTCGAAGAGACTCCCCTGCCCGACCTGATCATCACCGACGGTGGAAAGGGGCAAATGGAAGTCGTACGCGAAGTGATCCAGGACGAACTGCACTTGGATATTCCGATTGCCGGGCTGGCAAAAGACGGGAAACACCGGACTTCGGAACTCCTGTTCGGCTTCCCTCCCGAAACGATCGGCATGCCGATACAAAGTTTCATGTTCAAATTCTTCACGCAAATACAGGACGAGGTGCATCGTTTCGCCATCACTTTCCATAAGGATAAGCGCAGCAAAAGCCAGACAAAATCCGAATTGGATACGATAAAAGGGATCGGAGAAAAGACAAAAGTATTACTTTTACGTCATTTTAAGAGCGTAAAACGAATACGTGAAGCCGGCTTCGACGAACTGAAAGAGGTAATCGGAGAAGCCAAAACAAAAGCATTATTAAATGGTTTAAAATAAAGATATGAGAACATTGATACAACGGGTACAGCATGCCTCCGTAACCATAGACGGACAGCTGAAATCCAAAATCGGGAAAGGTCTGCTCGTACTGGTCGGTATTGAAGACCGCGACACGCAGGAAGATATCGAATGGTTGTGCAAGAAGATTGCCAACCTGCGCATCTTTGACGATGAAAACGGCGTTATGAACCGTTCTGTCGTCGAAACGGAAGGCGAAGTGATGGTGGTCAGCCAGTTTACCCTGCACGCCTCCACAAAGAAGGGAAACCGCCCTTCCTATATCCATGCCTCCAAACCGAACATAGCCATTCCGATGTACGAGGCTTTTTGCGCCGAGATGGGCTTGCAGATCGGAAAGGAAGTGCAGACCGGCACGTTCGGCGCTGACATGAAAGTGGAACTGGTGAACGACGGTCCTGTCACGATCTGGATCGACTCACAAAACAAAGAATGAAAAGATATGGCAGAAATTACGCTTAAACAGGCACAGGAGCAGGTGGACAGCTGGATCAAAACGTATGGTGTCCGCTACTTCAACGAACTGACGAATATGACCATTCTGACCGAAGAAGTCGGCGAACTGGCCCGCATCATGGCCCGCACATATGGTGAACAATCTTTCAAGGAGAGCGAGAAACACCGTGATTTAGGCGATGAAATGGCCGATGTCCTATGGGTATTGCTTTGCCTTGCCAACCAGACAGGCGTTGACCTGACGGCTGCTTTCGAAAAGAACCTACAAAAGAAAACGAACCGAGATAAAGAACGACATATAAACAATAAAAAACTATAAGATTATGGTACACGAACACGATCACGAATGTGGATGCGGACATCACCATCATGATGAAGACACCGAACATCTCCACACCAATAAATACCAGCAAGCATTCGCCAAATTCGAGGCGGCCGGCACAACGGAAGAAGTGACCGGACGGGTAAAAACACTGCTCGGAAAACATGGGAACGACAACTTCACTCCCGACGTTTTGAAGCAGATTCACGGTTTCATCGACCTGACTTCCCTCACCAGTATCGACACGAAAGAGAGCATCTGGAAACTGGTCGACAAGGTGAACGATTTCGAAGGAACCCGCCCCGACGTACCCAACGTTGCCGCCATCTGCACCTATCCCCTGTTTGTTGAGACGGTAAAAGAGGCCCTCTCCGCACAGGAGGTAAAGATTGCGTCCGTAGCAGGCGGTTTCCCTTCCTCGCAGACCTTCATGGAAATAAAGATTGCCGAGACAGCGATGGCCGTCATGCAGGGAGCCGATGAAATCGACGTTGTCATGAACTTAGGCTATTTCCTCGAAGAAAATTATGACGAACTTAGCGAAGAAATTCAAGAGATCAAAGAAAGCTGCCGTGATGCCAAACTGAAGGTCATCCTTGAGACAGGTGCTCTCCAGACTCCCGAAAGCATTCAGAAGGCGGCTGTCCTCGCAGTCTATTCCGGTGCGGACTTCATCAAGACATCGACAGGGAAAGGTTATCCGGGAGCCACTCCGGAAGCCGTTTACACGATGTGCCAAGTCTTGAAAAAGTACCATTCCATCACGGGAAAACGTGTCGGTATTAAAGTTGCAGGCGGTGTCCGCACGGCAGAAGAAGCTGTCCGCTACTATACCATCGTCAAGGAAGTATTAGGAAACGATTGGTTGAATAAAGACCTGTTCCGCATAGGAGCCAGCAGTTTGGTGGAAGACATCGAACACCGTCTGGGAAAATAAGAAGAAAAGCAACGGGATATTTCTCACAAACCCATAGTCTTTTCTTCCAAAGATAACGACATAAATTCGGCTACACCCGGATGTTCCCACCCGCTACACCCGGATCTACCTTAAACGAACACCCGGATGCAGGGATCGCCTACATCCGGGTGTCGTCGTGTTTATATAAGCAGTTTATTCATCTTTCTCTGTATCTTCCGGAAGTTTTTCCAAGGTGCTATGCGCATTCAAGGGAGAGACAACAGAACGTCCCAACTGACTTTCCAATTGCTGCCTGGCCACTTTGGCGACCTTGCCGCCTTCCATCGCTACAGAGGCGTTTTCATCGAAATTTTGAGGGTTCTTTACTTGCGAAAGTTCCGTTGTAGAAGCTTCGGCAAGCATATTCAAGATTAACTCCGTATTAGTCATATTATCCCGGAGGTTTTCTTTCTTAAGCCCCTTATACGCCTTATATTCTTTCGTTGTCTTATCAGACCAAGTCTTTGTGATAATATCGGTCAAAAAAGCGAACTGTACCCCTTCTTCCATTCCACAACGCTTCCATTCGTCCGTCAGATTCTTACGGATCTCAATGCTTTTTAATCGTTGATTGATCCAGCTGTCAGAGTATCCCAAACGTTTATATTCCCACATAGCACGATCTATCGTCAATTTAGGATCCTGCAATTCAGCGATTCTTTCACTTGCAATCTGCGCCATCCAGCTTTTGAAAGGTTCGGCTTTGGGAGAAGGGACGGATTGAATCAGGCGGAAAAGTTGTTCGGTATCGGCAACATCGGTAAGTCGCTTCTTTCCATCTTCGGCTACTAATTTCAACTGGTGACAATTTGTCACCGTTTCATTTCCTTCTTCTTTAAGCCGCTGTTTTAGCTTATTCCAATACTTACGTGAATCAACACTGTCGGTTAACACGCCTATTACATCTACAATAGAAAAGTACCATTTTTCCAGTTCATCGTCCCAAACGGTCCGGACTTTACGCTCTTCGAAGAGCTTAATCGCCTCTTTTTTTGTCATAGTCACTGTTTTTAAGTAATATCTGGCAAAGATACTGACAATAAAGCAGCAAACCTAACTTTCCCTCGGCATATTTATCAAATTGATTTTCAACCTATAACGTATTAAACGAAAAGAAAAGTGTGATAGAGAGTGACACAGGAGTGATAGATGAAAAGAGCATCTATCACACTCAATACATGTTGATATACAAAGGATGCAAGAAAAAAAGTGATAGAGTGACAGTAAATACGCGAAAATCTATTTACGGCGTTCTACGATGTAATCGGCAAGCAGCAGCAAACCTTCGCGTGCTTCCGATTCAGGAAGTGTCATCAAAACCTCGACCGCTTTGTCATGATATACCTGCATACGCTGTTCAGCATATTCGATTCCCCCGTTCGCTTTCGCAAAATCAATCAGCAAATCTATATTCTCTGTGGTAAAGTCTTTTTCATTTATGATATGAAGGCAATGTTCTGCCTCTTCTCTCCTACCCGTCTGCAACGCGTGCAGCAAGGGGAGCGTGACCTTTCCCTCCCGGATATCGTTGCCGGTCGGTTTGCCGATATTCGCCTCTTTGAAGTAGTCGAAGATATCATCTTTGATCTGGAAACAGTAACCTAAATATTCACCGAACTCACGGCATTTTCCCACCATCTCACCGGATGCTCCGGCAGAAATGGAACCGATCTCGGCACAAGCGGAAAGCAGCATGGCCGTCTTTTTCCGTATCACCTGCATATAGCAGGATTCGTCGATGATGCTTTCTTCGGCCGTTTCCAACTGCTTGATCTCCCCTTCCGAAAGATCGCGTCCGAGATTGGAAACAATACCTATGATTTGCAGATTACCTGTCTGGATGGAACGGATCAACGCGGTGGAAAGGACATAATCGCCCACTAAGACAGAAATGCGGTTATCGAATATGGCATTCAGGGAAGGAACCCCGCGACGCTGTTTTGTCTCGTCGATCACATCATCATGAATCAGTGTGGCAGTATGAAGCAGTTCCAACAGAACAGCCGAATTGATCGTATTATCCGTTACCTGCCCACATGCTTTAGCCGTCAAAAGTACTAATAAGGGGCGGACATGTTTTCCGCTCGCATTCAGTATCTGGTCAATAGCCGATTGCAAACGATTCGTTTCGCTTCGCAGCGAAGCAGCAAACTCATCATTAAAACGTTTAAACTCTACGGCAACCGGTTGTTCTATTTTACTTCTATCCTTCATAATTGATCCTAAGATGCGCAAAAGTAACAAAAAGTATCGAGTAAGCGAGTTTTTTCGTACATTTACCGACAATTGTCACACTAAAACGTGTTAAAAGAGATGAAGTTATTCCTCATAGATGCATATGCATTGATTTATCGGTCTTACTACGCTTTTATCAAGAACCCGCGTATCAACTCCAAAGGCATGAACACTTCGGCCATCTTCGGTTTTATCAACAGTCTGGAAGATGTCCTGAAACGTGAAAACCCGACCCATATTGCGGTAGGCTTCGACCCGAAAGGTCCGACTTTCCGCCACGAAGCCTACGAACAGTACAAGGCGCAACGGCAAGAGACGCCGGAAGATATCCGTAAGTCGGTCCCTTTCATCAAAGATATCATAGAAGCCTACAATATCCCGATACTGGAAGTTCCGCGCTATGAAGCCGACGATGTCATCGGCACGGTTGCCAAGCAAGCCGAAAAAGAAGGTTTCGAAGTTTATATGATGACACCGGACAAAGACTACGGCCAGTTGGTATCCGAACATATATTCATGTACCGCCCCCGCTTCGGCGGTGACTACGAGATTATGGGCGTACCCGAAGTACTGGACAAATACGGCCTGACATCCGTCGACCAGGTGATCGACCTTTTAGGACTGATGGGCGACAGTTCCGACAACATCCCCGGATGTCCGGGTGTCGGTGAAAAGACCGCCCAGAAATTATTGGCCGAATTCGGAACGATCGAAAATCTTTTGGAGAATACCGACAAGCTGAAAGGCTCCCTTCAAAAGAAGGTCATGGAAAACATGGAGCAGATCCGCTTCTCCAAATTCCTGGCAACAATCAAGACGGATGTACCGATCCGGTTCGATGCCGCCAAATGCATCCGTGAAAAGATGAATGAGGAACGTCTCGTAGAGATTTACACTGAATTAGAATTCAGAACATTTATTAACAGAATGAGCGGAGAGCCGGAAAAAGTCAAAACGGAATCCAAAACAGCACCGGCGCCAGCAAAAACCGATACAAGAAAAAAAGCAGCTCCGGCAGGCCCGATTCAAGGCTCGCTCTTTGAAGAATTTGCGACCGAACCTACGGCTGTTCCCAAATATTCGACTCTCGCGAACTTAAAGTCCACTCCTCACACCTATCATCTTGTTGATACAGAGGAAAAAAGAATAGAATTAGGGCGGTTTTTGAACGAACAGGATTTTTTTGCTTTTGACACGGAAACAGATGGTATAGATCCATTGAAGGCCGGATTGGTCGGAATGTCGTTCGCCGTGAAGGAAAACGAGGCCTGGTACGTCCCTGTTCCGGCAGCCCGCGAAGAAGCCGACAAAATTCTTGCCCACTTCTCCCCCGCCCTGCAGAATCCGAAATCTCTCAAGATCGGACAAAATATAAAATTCGACATCCTTGTCGTCCGCAAATATGGAATCCGGATAGCCGGCCCTCTATTCGACACGATGATCGCCCACTACCTTCTGAATCCCGAACTGCGTCACGGTATGGACTACCTCGCCGAAACATACCTTAAATATAAAACAGTACGGATCGAGGAACTGATCGGCCCGAGAGGAAGGAAACAACTTACCATGCGTGACGTCCCGGTTGTCCAAGTAGCCGAATATGCCGCCGAGGACGCGGACATCACGCTCAAGCTGAAAAACTATTTTACCCCCTGTCTGGAAAAAGAAGGACTCGAATCGCTTTTTTATGACATCGAGATGCCTTTAATATATGTATTGGCTGAAATGGAATATACGGGAGTGACGCTTGACACCGTCGCCTTGAAACAATCGTCCGAGGAACTGACGACCGCACTCAAGAAGTTGGAGAAAGAGATCTACGAACTGGCAGGAATGAAGTTCAACATCAATTCCGCCCGCCAGGTCGGCGAAGTCCTTTTCGATCACCTCAAGATAGAAGAGAAAGCGAGGAAGACAAAGACAGGCAGCTATAGCACGAGTGAAGAAATACTGGAAAAAATGCGTTCCAAACATCCCGTCGTGGGAAAGCTGCTCGAATATCGCGGGCTGAAGAAGCTGCTCAGCACCTATATCGACGCCCTGCCCGAACTGATCAACCCGGAAACCGGCAAGATCCACACGTCCTACAACCAGGCAGTCACCTCGACCGGCCGCCTCAGTTCTACCAATCCGAACCTGCAAAACATTCCGGTACGCGATGAGTTGGGACGTGAAATCCGGAAAGCCTTTACAGCCGAAAACGAAGACTGTATTTTCTTCTCCGCCGACTATTCGCAGATCGAACTTCGCATCATGGCTCATCTGAGCCAGGATGCCCACATGATAGAAGCCTTCCGCAGCGGAGCCGACATTCATGCCGCCACAGCCGCCAAGATATACGGTATTCCGGTTGAAGAAGTCACTTCCGACATGCGTCGGAAAGCGAAAACGGCCAATTTCGGCATTATCTACGGAATCTCTGTTTTCGGGTTGGCCGAACGGCTGAGCATCCCACGCGCAGAGTCAAAAGAGTTGATCGAAGGATACTTCAAAACCTATCCAGACATCCGTGCATACATGGACGAAAGCATCGAGGTAGCGAAAGAAAAAGGATATGTAGAGACGATCTACAAGCGCAAACGTTTCCTGCCGGATATCAACTCCCATAACGCGATCGTACGGGGATATGCCGAACGAAACGCGATCAACGCTCCGATCCAGGGCAGTGCAGCCGACATCATCAAAGTTGCCATGGTTCGCATCTTCAACCGTTTCGAAACCGAAGGTCTGAGGAGCAAGATGATCCTGCAGGTACACGATGAATTAAACTTTAACGTCTACAAAGACGAATTGGAAAAAGTGAAACAAATCGTGTTGGATGAAATGGAAAATGCAATCAAACTGCAAGTTCCCTTGATCGCCGACTGCGGTGAAGGGGTAAACTGGCTGGAAGCGCATTAACAAAAACACATAAAGTTTATAAATCACAGCATTTATACACTATCTTTGTCGTGAAATTTATTGCAAGGAGTTGCAATATCACATAGTAAAACAGAAGCGTTATCATATTGTCCTTAAGCAAGAAAATCGCCAATTTTTCATCCAGCAAGGACAGTAGACAACAATTGCCTCACGTTTTTTGTATATATATACATAATATATAAACATCAAGCGTGGGCTGTTGTCTATCTGCTGGATAGGTGTTTGGCGATACCTCTTGCTTGGATAGATGGCAGTTCCCACGCTTTTATTATATTTTCCGTCTTAGGGGGACAGATGGAGCAATTGGAAAATTATGTATTTCATATTCCCAGACAATCTTCCGGTATCCGTACAAAAAGCAGCGTTCGAATTCACATCCGGACAGTTCCCCTTGTATCGTTACATAACACCGGATACAGAGATACTGAATCGGGGTATTTCAATCGCTATCCCGGATGAAGCCAGCCACATCCGTTCCATCCGCCTCACGACATCACTGAGCCATTTCACTTACTATTACCCCGAAAAAGGATATAAGATCGCGCAAGGTATCCATCTTCCCCCTTTCCGGGTTCCGGCAGTCGGAGATCTCTATGCAAACGGCGTGATCATACAGGCTGGAGCAGATTCTCCCGGTCAGCATATAGAACCCGATATAGCCCCTTATAAAGGTTCGGTAATGGAGATACGGGAACAGACACTCGATTATTTCGATGCCTTGATCTATTGCGAGTCCATTTCCGAAGGGACCTTAGACAACTGGCATCTGCCGGATATGCTCAATCTGGTATTACTGCACACCAGGCAACGGGAATTCAACATGTTCCTCGCCAAGTATCAAGGAACTTTTTTATACGACGAGGAATACTGGTGCAAAGACAACAGCGTGATCGATCTGGGAGTAGCATTCAATATGGCAAACAGCCGCCTCGCTATATGCCCCAAAAAGGAAAAGCGGCAGGTTCGGGCCATACTGGATTATTAAAAGACTCAAATTCCTCTCCCGCTTATTCGCCCAAACAATATTTTCTATATCCGGTTCGCCTGTATCCGGCAACATAAATACAAAAGATTGTATATCTTTGCAGTCTGGAAACAAAGTTTGAATAAATCATAACAACAAAATAGAATGGCATTACAATGTGGCATCGTAGGACTTCCCAACGTAGGAAAGTCTACTCTTTTCAATTGCTTATCGAATGCAAAAGCACAGTCTGCTAACTTCCCGTTCTGTACGATCGAACCGAATGTCGGCGTGATCACCGTACCGGACGAACGTTTGAACAAACTGGCAGAAATCGAACATCCCCAGCGTGTTATCCCTACTACGGTGGAAATCGTAGACATCGCCGGCCTTGTAAAAGGCGCCAGCAAAGGAGAAGGGCTGGGAAATAAATTCCTTGCCAATATTCGCGAAACAGATGCAATCCTGCATGTACTGCGTTGCTTCGATGACGACAATATTGTTCATGTGGACGGCCGTGTTGATCCGGTTCGCGACAAGGAAATCATTGACACCGAATTGCAGATCAAAGACTTGGAAACCATTGACAGCCGTATTGCCAAAGTGCAGAAACAGGCTCAGACAGGCGGTGACAAGCAGGCTAAAATCGCTTATGAAGTACTTTGCAAATATAAGGAAGCACTGGAACAGGGTAAAAGTGCCCGCACCGTTTCTTTCGATACGAAAGACGAGCAGAAGATCGCACACGATCTATTCCTGTTGACCGACAAACCGGTAATGTATGTCTGTAACGTAGATGAAGCAAGCGCAGTCAACGGTAATAAATATGTGGATGCTGTCCGCGAAGCCGTAAAAGACGAAGGAGCTGAAATATTGGTCGTAGCGGCCAAGATCGAAAGCGAGATTGCCGAATTCGACACCTACGAAGAACGCCAGATGTTCTTACAGGAGATCGGTTTGGAAGAATCCGGCGTTGCCCGCCTGATCAAGTCCGCTTACAAACTCCTGAACCTGCAAACATTCCTGACCGCCGGTCCCGACGAATGTCGTGCCTGGACTTTCCATAAAGGATGGAAAGCCCCGCAATGCGCCGGTGTGATCCATACCGACTTTGAAAAAGGCTTTATCCGCGCCGAAGTCATCAAATATGAGGATTATATTTCCTACGGTTCGGAATCTGCTGTAAAAGAAGCCGGAAAGATGAGTGTCGAGGGAAAAGAATATATCGTTCAGGACGGCGATATCATGCATTTCCGCTTTAATGTGTAATTCCCTAAAACAAAATACATTATGATTGATAAAACCAGTACAGCATTAATAGTGGCCTTGATAAGTATCTTAGGGCTTACCAGCTGCGTACGATACAACGTTGCAGAACCATTAGACCGTTTCAGCAGTCCCGAAATGGGAACTGCCGACGGTAATGAAATAACCGTGACAGCCGGATCGACCTGGTTTGCTGAAGGAGAATATGAGAACTTTATACTTACCGGGCAAGCTCTCACCGGGGAAAATGCGGAAGCGGCCTTGTTGTTCCATCATACCGACGGGAAATCAGGCTATGAGGTAGCATTCCGGAACGGAGCCATCGACGGCACACGTAAAAGCGGCAGCCTCACATCCGTGCGTAACCTCTACCGTTCATTAGCTGAAGACGGGAAGTGGTTCGACTTTGAAATTGCTGTACGCGGGCATAACATAATGATTGCCATAAACGATACGGTAGTAGTATGCTATACCGAACCCGAACACCCCTATCGTACAAAAGAGTATGCCGAGCGCTTGCTCAGCCACGGTTCTATTGCACTAAAAGGTATGAGCGGTGATGTAACCTTTCGTAACCTCAACATGACCCGCTTGAAAAAAGACGCGGTCAATGAGGCAGACACAATGCCACGGATAGACGAACAGAACGATGCTGTGATCCGTTTCCAGCAGCAAAACTTCCCCGTGATAGATTACCACGTGCATTTGAAAGGCGGCCTGACGAAGGAGATGGCGCACGCCATGTCAATGAACTACGGTATCAACTACGGTGTGGCTCCCAATGCCGGTGAGGGCGGCGTAGGCCGTATGCTTGCCGATGACAAGGAAGTGTACGAATACTACAACGAAGTAAAAGACATGCCATTCCTGCGCGGTGTGCAAGGTGAAGGCCGTAAGTGGACAGCCACCTTCTCTCAGAAGGCTTTAGGCGTATTCGATTATCTCTTTACCGACGGAATGACCATTGTGGACCATAAAGGACGTCTGTCAAGGATATACCGCCCCGAAGAGGTACACTACGACGGTGTTACCAAAGAACAATATATGGATCACTTGGTGGACCAGACCGTCAAGATCCTTACCAATGAGCCGGCCGACATCTATGCCAATCCTACCTTCCTGCCGGAAGAGTTGAATGCAGAGTATGCCAAATACTGGACCGATGAGCGTATCGACCGCGTCCTGGATGTATTGAAAAAACATAACATTGCACTCGAAATCAACGCACGCTACAAAATTCCAAGCTTCGACATCATCCGCAAAGCGAAAGAGCGTGGAATCAAGTTCACCTTTGGGACGAACAATGTCGATGCCGATTTCGGCAAACTGGAATATTGCCTGCAAGCCGTCGACGAATGCGGTCTGACAGCAGAAGATCTCTGGTTTCCGACTATGAGCGTACGCGGTACTCGCGAAGTGGTGCTGTATAATAAGTGGTAAAATCTTCTCTTTACAAATAATTTTCATTTTCAGGTGCGCTGTCTATACTTAATCAACAGCACACCTGTTGTTTTATAGATACTCCTATCACATTCTATGAAATATTAGAAAGTAACCAAACTTATCCTCTACAGCAAAGCAGGCCATCTCCTGCTGGACGAACCGTTCAACGGCCTCTCCTATTGCTGCAGAAGAAATACGTATGCACATCACCAAAAGCGCCCGGACAAGAGGCATTATCTTGATAGACCACAATTTCAGGGTAGTGCACAAAATAGTAAACCGCACCCTGCTCCTGGATCAATGCTACCTAAAGAAAACCAAGGAAAAGAAAAAATTAATCCCTTACGGTCATTATCGTCCCGGCTAATTTTAGTATCTTTCAGCGCATATTAATTCTCAATCATTATGAAAACCTGTTGTATGATTCTCTTAGCGGCTTTCACGTCGCTCGCATCCGCCCAACAAAACGACGTAACCAGCATATTGGAAGTACTGGACGTAACAAACGGCAGGCGCACCGTAGTCAAAGAATTCCCCTACCGTGTCGAAGCTCCAAACTGGACACCCGACGGCCAGTGGCTCGTGTATAATAGCGGGGAAAACTGTACAAACTCTCCCCCGATTCGCCCGGCGAACCTGAAATGATAAACACTGGCTTTGCCACCCGATGCAACAACGACCATGTCATAGCTGCCGACGGCAAGCAGATAGCTATCAGCCACGGGACGAAAGAAGACGGCAAATCACGCATCTATACCCTCCCGATGCAAGGAGGGACACCTCGCCTGATCACCCCGATTGCTCCTAGCTACCTACACGGATGGAGCCCGGATGGACGGCAACTTGCCTATTGTGCCGACCGGAAAGGCAATTATGACATTTACGTTATTCCAGTTGAAGGAGGAGAAGAAAGACAGCTGACGACAGCAGAAGGATTGGACGATGGTCCCGAATATTCCCCTTGCGGAGAATATATCTGGTTCAATTCCGTACGCACGGGTTTGATGCAAGTATGGAGAATGAAGAAAGACGGCTCCGAACAAACCCAGATGACGTTTGACGAAACTCGCAATTCCTGGTTTCCTCATGTCTCGCCTGACGGTAAATCCGTTATCTTTATCACTTATTATAAAGGAGATCTGGAACCGGGGCAGCATCTTCCCAATAAGAACGTTGAACTTAGGATTATGCCAGCCACAGGAGGAAAGCCAAAAACATTAGTCAAGTTATTCGGAGGACAGGGCACAATCAATGTCAATTCCTGGGCTCCGGATAGTAGGCGCGTCGCATTCGTCAGTTACCGCCTCTCCTCTCCTTCATCCAAATAAGCATTCTTGGCGGTGTCAAAACTATTCTACCCCCACGCTTAACGCACCGCCAAGCTTTTACATTATATAGAAAAACATCATTTCTAATAAAAAAAGGAATGCCGTACCGACATTCCCTACCAAACACACATTTACCTCTTATTTCATACCATATTTCTGCATTCCATATTCACCTAATATTTCAAGGCATCTGAGGCACTTTCTAAAAAACTTCTTCATAGCTTCTCTCTTTTTGTTTAAAAACGACTCATGCAAAACACACCCGCATTAGTATTGCACAATTATGTTTTACAACACAAAAATAGAGGTAAAACAGATACGTTATTCACCTCAAATGTCTATTTAACATCATTTGTACAAACAGCCGAACAATAAAAAAGCACCTTAGCCTATGATATATTTCGCATGTGGCAACTTACTCACCAGATAAGTAAATGACCATGAACAAATAAAGGTAAGAATGGTCGAAACAGGAACCAAGGCCGGAATAGGTGTTCCAATCCACTGCGCGAACATATAGGAAGGACCGACAAAGAAATAATGCACGCAATACAAGCCAAAACCACATTTGGTCAGATTGGCAAGGGCACGGCAAATAACCGGCGAAGTAATCCGTACTTTCCGTACCAACAAGAAAACGGCAGCCGTCATCAACAATGCGTTAGGCGAACAATAAGTAAAGAACAACTCCATCCCCTCCTCGCTCACGTTCGGATCGGATGTCATATAGCGAAAGCCGGCTAATGTAATAAAATAGCCAACTAAAAACAGCGGAACCGTCACCGAGAAAGTCTTGCCAAGCGACCAATCCGTTCTTTTCCCTAAATAATGTCCTAACAGCAAATAGCCGTTGAAACCGGCAAAATAATAAAATAGACCGAATGAATTCCATGAGCAGGTTCCGAACTGGTAATGCGAAACAAACTCCGTCAGATAAGGGATAAACAACGAAATAAACCAAAACGCCAGAAACATACGCTTCGCCTTATCCGACGCCTTTTCCACCCATGCGGAAAAGACCGGCATATACAGATAAAGTCCTATCAGCACATAGATATACCACATTGGCGTCGCATAGACCGTAAAGGTTACAGGGATCAAAGCGATCGTCTTCAGCGCCTCTACAAACGAGGCCGAAGGGTTCGGTTCCCAAGGGAAAAAGTCCGTCACCAGTTCCGGGCTGCCTCCTATCCACTGGATGAACCAGGGCGCCAGATCAAACAAAACAGACCAGATCAGAAATGGAAACAACACACGTGGAATGCGTTTCTTATAAAAAGCAGAAGCCTCTTGCCTGACCGGCAACAAAAGAAATCCGGTCATCATCACAAAAAGCGGCACACTGGCACGCAGCATGGAGCCATAAACAGAACCCCAGAAATTGAACTCCGGATTGGCACGCGATTCAGGCGAAGCGTTAAACGGATCAGTGCAATGGATGGCAATCACCATCAAGATGGCGACAAGACGAAGAACATCCAGCCAGACAATATGCGGTCTGGCAGTAGTAGTTTGAACAGTGTCCATGATAGAATAAAGATCGTTATGTATTTATTTGTTATTCTTATACTCCGACGGGATCGTGCCCGTACACTTCTGGAAAGCCCGCCGGAACGTACTGATCGAATGGAATCCGGAACGTTCGGCAATCTCCTGTATACTGGCATTCGGCTCGGCATCCATCAAGCGCTTGCTTTCCTCGATCCGGAACTGGTTGACATAATCGGAGAACGATTGTCCCAACTCCCGGTTAAACAATTGGGAAAGATAAGAACGGCTGATAGGGAAGATCCGTTGCAAATCCGTCAGGCGTAAATCTTCGCGAAGATACGGTTTTTCTCTTTCAAACCATGCACTTACTTCCTCTGCATAGCGTTTACTGAGAACCCTGTGTTCATCATCGTCATTGTCGTCCTCTTGATACGGAAGATCCCATCCGCTTTTAAAAGAATGCTCCAAAACAACTACCTTCAGAAATAGCGCCTTATAAAAGAAATAATACCAAACGAACAACAGGACTGTTTTGTCGATCACATACATCAATGGTGTATTGGTCAGCAATAAGACAAGATAGAAACCATACAGAACAATCAAAATTATCATGGTTTTCCTTAACCATTCCAAATCATATTCTTCCGGATCGGAAACATTCTCTGCTAAAAAAACATTGAAGTCTTTACTGTACCTTGCTATCAGATAAACGGGCAGAATCATATAAAACAAAGTCAGCAGAAAGACTGTCATACGAAGCAAAACATCCATATTCAAGTATTCGAAAACCTCCCTTATTGAATAGTAGGTATGAATTTCACCTCCCGACAAACGATAAGTCAGGTAAGCCAGTCCACCAAAAACAACCGGACTGATAAACAAGAAAAAACGTTTGCAGGTAAGAAACCCGGGCCGTAAGACCTCAATCACATAACAAGCAAGCGTTGCCGTTACCAAAGCACCCATAATCAATATATCCGGATGGAAAGCCTCTTTCGGTTTATGCAGGTAAAGGTTCACAGACAACCTTATGGCAGCCAGAAAAGCCCACAAAAACATACCCCACCCTAATATCCTTTTCGCCCGGTTATCACCGGCCCGGAGCAATAGGGTAGCTCCACCGAAGATACAGAATCCGATGATCTGTAAGCTTAATAAAAACTGAATTTTGTCCAACATAATATATCCCTCGTATCAAGTAAACAAATTGAAGCATTAAATAGTTGATCTGAACCATTAGTAGACAATTTGATGCCTGTAGATAATTTGCACCTCGTGGTTTTATACGATTTCATCGTGGTTTTATACCGAATGCACCCTCTACCTCTCCAAACTGACTGATCTTTGTACCTGCAATCACTTCACAAAAATAATACAAAGAATGAATAAATTACTACTATTTATGATAACGGCGGTTAGTATTTTTAGTTGCACAAACGACTACGATCCGGGACTCATTGAAAATTTAGGCATGAAAGAGCAACCTTTAAGAATAATAACAAAGGTGCTGACAACAAAGTCTCCTAATTTTATGCAAGAATTTACAAGAGGATCGGTCATCGGGTTGCATGTCGTCTCGGAAAGTACCGGCAACATCTACGATAGTAATCCGGATTACAAAAACGTGCGGGCTGAAGCCTTTCTGGTAAACAACAAGCTGAACTGGCGCCAGTCACCCGATATTTATCTGAACGAGGAACCAGTCACTGTTTATGCCTATTACCCGTATCAGTCACAGGTTAATTTCGACCCGGAGAATATCCCGGTCCGCATATCGCCAGACGCTTCCCTGACGAAAGATTACATGTACGGGATACAGGCCAGCGGGCAACGAGCGGTCAACCAGATTTCCCCAGTCGCGTTGCTTAACATGAATCATACGCTTTCGCTCCTGAGCTTCCAACTGCGAATGACACCGGAAGCAGAAGGCTGCTTCCTACTCCATGCGATACAGATCGGAAACAAAGCCGGCGGTACAGCTCTTTGCTTCAGGGGTAAGATGAACATTAAAACCGGAAATATCGGCGGATGTGCCGGGACAAATGCCTCTACCCGACTAAAACTGAATACTCCGCGCATGTTGAAAAAGATACCGGACGAGCCGCAACAACTAATGGTAATCCCCACATCGCGTATCAGAACAGACGGAGATGTGGAAGTGCTCTTCACCATCAACGAAACGACATTCAAATATAAAATTCCCGCCAATACGAAGTGGGAAAAAGGAAAAAGATATATCTACAACCTTCTTTTCAACGGTAAAGACATCACACTCGAAAATGTAAGTACCAGCGAATGGCTTCCTGTTGAAGGGAATATGGAAAATACTATTCTGTAATGTAAGTTTTATTTTATGTTCGGTTATGTCAGGTGTAACAGCCGAATATCGCCACTCAAAAGACATATGAAAGCGCCCCGCCCATTTTATCCCTTCTCAACTTATCGCCAACAACACACCTCTATTCAAATTTAACCAGGACGGGGCCGCTTTTCATCTCACTTCTCATTTACAAAAATATTTATGCATGATGAACTTGTAACTGAATGTATCATATTCCATGCACTCGTCAAGCTACGGAACCCCCAATATGTAACTGTTTGAGCACTCACATCTCCTGATACTAGTCTCTTAAATAAACAAGGGCAGTCCATACATCGTGAACTACCCTTGTTTCATTCTATAATCAATAATATTTTCAGGAAAATAATAATTTATCTCTCACTCCGGTCTCTGCCCTTAACGCTCACCAGCTTAGGCCGGAGCAAGCCTGACGGTTAGATCTTGCCTGACGTTCCGGAAGAAGATATGCCGGTTACAGTGTTGCGATCCGATGTTTTAGAAGCGGAGGACGTTGTTTCAGAAGCTATATTTGTAGCAGTCGCAGCAGTTCCTTCTACCTGTTTGTCGACTTCCCAATGGAACGGTTCAAAGGCAGTATTCGGGTCCACCCAAGACGGTTTTTTGGCAGCATAGATAATGAACGGAGCGGCTACCACCACGATAGCACCTATAATCAGCACGGCAAACCAAACGGTATTGTTACCTGTAGAAATTTGACTGGGCGGAATAAAACTCAGTACGAAGGCAAGCAATGAACCGCAAAAACCAAGGCCGCCGATAAACCACATCAGACCGTTGCCACTCTTACCGATACGGAACGGACGACCGGCTTTCTTCATCCGATAACGCAATGCGATTGCACCAGAGAACATCAGCATATACATAATCAGGTAAAGGATAACTGTCAACTGTGACAAAATCTGATAGAAACTTTGTACGGAAGGCATAACCACGAACAACAAGCTCAGGAATGTAACAGCCAAGCCCTGAACCAGCAGGATATTTTTCTGCACACCCAACTTATTTGTTTTCTGGAAGAACGGAGGCAGATAACCGGCTTTGCCAACGGCAAAGATACCTTTTGACGGACCGGCCACCCATGTCAATACGCCTGCCAACACGCCGAAAGCCAATGCAACTGCGATAACCGGCGACAGCCAAGAAGCATGAATAAACTTGAAATAGTTGTCAAAACCGACCAACAAACTCTGAGTCAGGTTAATGTCCTTCTGCGGGATAATGATACCTAATGCAAATGTTCCCAACACGAAGATCAACACCGTGATCAGCGCACCGATAAACACGGCCTTCGGATAATTGACGGAAGGGTTTTCGACATCTTTCACATGAATACCGCCCATTTCCATACCTGCGTAAAAAAGGAAGATACTTGCGGCTAAGACTAAGTTGTCGAATTTACTGAAGTCGGGGAAGAAGTTACTGTGGAAATCCATATTGGAATGCCCGCCAGTCGCTAGATATACGATACCTAAAATGATGAGTAACGCCGCCGGGATGATAGTACCTACCATACCTCCAATTTTCGCTACTTTTCCAACCCAACTCAATCCCTTTAGTGAGATAAATGTAGCCAGCCAATAAATAATTAACACGATCGCTAACGTGTAGTATTTGTTATTCGCCAGCAGCATATCTTCGGGATGATCCATACCGATGAAGGCGATGGATACGGCTCCAAAAGTTAATACTGTCGGATACCAGATCGTACTTTCAATCCATTGAACCCAGATAGCCAGAAAGCCTAGACGTTTTCCATAGGCCTCACCTACCCAACGGAATACACCACCTTGTTTGTCTTGGAACATTGCCGCTAATTCCGCTGCCACCAAAGAGGTCGGGATTAAGAATACGATTGCCGCGAATAAGTAATAGAAAGCCGAACTTAGTCCGTATACGGCTTCTGCTGGCAGTCCGCGTAAAGATACTACTGCCGTCACGTTCATGATTGCTAGGGTAAACACACCTAGCTTTACTGTCTTGTTGATATTTGCCATAGATTTATGTTTTAAAAATGAGAATTACTTCTCTCGTTTAAGTCTGAGTTTATAACAGCGAATCAAAGAAGATGTTTTGTTTTTGCTACGTAAAACTTGGTTAATTAACACATTTCGCTGTTTAAACAAATGGTATATGAGGTTTGTTGTCATAAACCAAAATGAAAAGGATTATAATTAAATAAATAGTAACGCTTATGAAAATGGCCGTATTTGATTTCGCATTGAGAAAGAAGGGGGTATATGGTGTGTTACATATCATTATACTATTGTTGTCGCTGTTCTTGGTTATCAGTATCTCCATCGATACATTTAAGAATATTCCCTTTTACACGCAAACTTCTTATAAGAAGATTCAATTATGGATCTGTTTGTTTTTTCTTTTCGATTTTGTTTTGGAACTTTTCCTATCGAAAGATAAATTACGTTATTTGCGAACGCACTTTATTTTCTTGCTCGTAGCGATCCCTTACCAAAATATAATAGAATATTATCATATTATCACCTCACCCGAGCTTAGTTATTTCTTACGTTTCGTTCCTTTGGTACGGGGCGGGTATGCGTTGGCGATCGTGGTGGGATGGTTATCGTATAATAAGGCATCCGGCTTGTTTGTTTCTTACTTGACGATGTTGTTGGCCACGGTTTATTTCTCAAGTCTTATATTTTTTGTCTTGGAGCATAAGGTGAACCCGTTGGTGGCTAATTATGGGGACGCTCTATGGTGGGCGTTTATGGATGTGACGACGGTTGGCTCTAACATATCCGCTATTACGGTTACGGGACGAGTCCTCTCAGTCGTATTGGCTGCTTTGGGCATGATGATGTTTCCAATATTTACGGTATATGTGACAAGCCTTGTCCAAAAAAGTAACGAGGAGAAAAAGAGGTTTTATGAGAACATACAGGCTCCTTCTCCCCAGCCAGAGGTGAAGGATAAATAGAAACCCTGGTTCCTTACGGTGGATACTGCGAGGTCTTCCCGTAGGGAACAAACAGGCTGGAGGAAGTGGCTGAGATTACACTATGATTTGCTGGAAAGTTTGATTGGCTTCTGTTTTTTTCGTATCTTTACGGCCCCTAAAACCAGATAGGTAAAAGATGATAAAAGATAAGCAGGCATTGGAAGGCGGGCGCATATCCATACTTGGCGCACGTGTTCATAATCTGAAGAATATAGATGTAGAGATTCCGAGGAATAAGTTGACGGTGATTACCGGCATGAGTGGTAGCGGCAAGTCATCATTGGCGTTCGATACGATTTTCGCTGAGGGACAAAGGCGGTATGTGGAGACATTCTCGGCTTACGCCCGGAATTTCTTAGGGAATATGGAGAGACCCGATGTGGATAAGATAACGGGTCTGAGTCCGGTTATCTCCATTGAGCAAAAGACAACCAATAAGAATCCTCGTTCCACCGTCGGTACGACTACCGAGATCTATGACTTTTTCCGTTTGCTTTACGCTAGGGCGGGAGAGGCCTATTCCTATTTGAGCGGGGAGAAGATGGTGAAATATACCGAGGATCAAGTCTTACGGCTGATCTTGGATGAGTACAACGGGAAAAAAACGTATCTCTTGGCTCCGTTGGTCCGTAATCGTAAGGGGCACTATAAGGAACTTTTCGAGCAGATACGTAAAAAAGGATATCTGAACGTCCGTGTCGATGGCGAGTTGAAAGAGATCTTCCATGGGATGAAGCTGGATCGTTATAAGATGCACAGCATCGAGGTGGTGATCGATAAGATGATTGTCTCCGAGGCAGACGAGCGTCGTTTGAAAGAGAGCTTGAAGATCGCCATGAAGCAAGGCGATGGCCTTGTGCTGATACTGGATGCCGAGACTAACGAGGTTCGCCATTATAGTCGTCGCTTGATGGACCCGGTGACTGGATTGTCTTACAGTGAGCCGGCTCCGCATAATTTCTCGTTCAACTCCCCTCAAGGAGCGTGTCCGAAATGTAAAGGCTTAGGACAGGTCAATTTGTTGGATATGGACAAGATCGTTCCCGATCCATCCTTAAGTATATATAGCGGTGGCATCGTCGCTTTGGGTAAATATAAGAATTCGTTGATATTCTGGCAGATCGAGGCGCTTTGCCAAAAGCATGGCGTGACGATCAAGACGCCTATACGGGATATTCCCGAGGAGGCGATGGACGAGATCATGAACGGTACGGACGAGCGGTTGCAGATCAAGAATGACTCGTTAGGATCGTCTAACTATTTCTTGTCGTATGAGGGAGTCGCCAAGTATATCTTGATGCAACAGGAGAGCGAGGCATCCGCCTCGGCGCAGAAATGGGCGGGACAATTCATCAAGATGGCCACTTGTCCGGAATGTAACGGCTGGCGGTTGAATAAGGAGGCGTTGAGCTACCGGATAGCGGGAAAGAATATCGCCGAGTTGTCGGCCATGGATATCTCGGAATTATACGAGTGGCTGGAGGGTATCGAGGAGAAGCTGGAACCGAACGTATCACGC
>OGRU01000655.1_pt1 | contig 31193 bp, 31 predicted proteins | sample 1553541 | NCBI WGS metagenome assembly OGRU01 (sample SAMEA2580068, study PRJEB22360) | human gut metagenome | biome: human gut; feature: human-associated habitat; material: faeces | place: Denmark | collected 2008/2010
TCTTTTTCGTGGACATCCAGGGGATTGATCTTGTCGTTGTTCACGATGGGCCGCAGGCGGGGGCAGGAGAGGGACATCTCTGCGTGGGGGTATTTGCGCTGGAGATAGTAGACGTGCAGGGCAGTGGCCAGGGCGTCTTTTCGGAAGTCCGCCAGACCCAGCAGGGCGGAGAAGCCCACGCCGCGCATGCCGCCCATGAGCGCCCGCTCCTGGGCCTCGAAGCGGTAGGGCCAGACGCGCTTGTGGCCCTTCAGGTGGAGGGTCTCGTATTTGTCCGCGTCATACGTCTCCTGGAAGACGGTGACGTAATCCGCGCCGCAGTCCCGCAGGTAGCGGTACTCGTCGGTGTTCACGGGGTAGATCTCCAGGCCGATCATGCGGAAGTATTTCCGGGCGATTTTCACGGCTTCGCCGATGTACTCCACGCTGCTCTTGGCCCGGCTCTCGCCGGTCAGCATCAGGATCTCCTCCATGCCGGAGTCGGCGATGACCTTCATCTCGTGCTCGATCTGCTCTTTGTTCAGCTGCATCCGCTTGATGTGGTTGTAGCAGTTGAAGCCGCAGTAGATGCAACCGTTGTCGCAATAATTGGCAATGTAGAGCGGTGTAAAGAGGGACACGCTGTTGCCAAATCGAGCGCGTGTTATAGCTTGCGCTTTCTGCGCCATTTCTTCAATGTAAGGTTCAGCTGCTGGAGAAAGCAGCGCTTTGAAATCATCAAGGGTGCATTCGTCGTGGGCCAAAGCGGCTTCGACATCAGCAGCGGTGTAGCTGTCCGGGTTATAGTCTTTAACAGCGTCGAGTACGGTGTTGAGGGTTGTTGGATCGAGTTGATCCATGCCTTCGCGGTAGGTCATTACATCCCAAGTTTCTGCAATCATGATTAATCCTCCAAAAATCCAGTGAGTGGGCTAGAAGCGCTTGCTTTATCGGTGAGTACACGGCCTGGGCCAGCAAGATACCCGAGGCGGCCGCCTTCGATGGCGAGGCGGAAGGCACGCGCCATCATGCGAACATCATTGGCTGTGGCAATGGCGGTGTTGCACATAATAGCGTCCGCACCCATTTCCATGGCTTCAGCAGCCTGGCTTGGTTTACCAATGCCGGCATCGACAATGATAGGGAGATCGATATTGGCGATGATTTCGGCGATTTTATCTTTATGAACCAGCCCACGGTTGGTGCCGATTGGCGCAGCCAATGGCATTACGGCAGCAGCACCTGCATCAACAAGCGCTTTAGCGGTGTCGAGATCTGGGAACATGTATGGAAGCACAACAAAACCGCGGTCAGCAAGCATTTTTGTAGCGCGAACGGTTTCGGCATTGTCAGGCAGCAACCAGCGGCTGTCATTGATGACTTCTACCTTAACCCAATTGCCGCAGCCCATAGCACGGGAAAGTTCAGCAATGCGAACGGCTTCATCAGCGTTACGGGCGCCAGAGGTGTTTGGCAGCAGAGTAACGCCTTCGGGAATGTGGTTGAGAATGTCTTCAGCGCCGTCTGGATTAGCACGACGGAGAGCGAGAGTGATGATTTCACCGCCGCCTTCTTCAATAACAGCACTGATGAGGTCGAGGGAGAATTTCCCGGAACCAAGAATGAGGCGGGAGGTGAAATCCTTACCGCCGAGGTGTAAAAGATCGTTCATTGGAGTGTCATCCTTTCGTATAAGAAAATAATTATGGCGTTGTTTCGCCGAGTAATAATCGCATGATCATTGTGGCCTGCGCAGAGGCGCATAATCCAACGCGCGGAGCCATTAGGCCGATGCCTTCTTCGCCTTCGTTGGTGCCATCGCCGACCAGATAGAAGCGAGATAGAACTTGTTTGGTCGTGATGGTGTTACCGGAGCTATAGCCAGCCATACCGCTGGCACCGACAAGGGTGGTCTGTGGCAGTTGAGACAGCACGGTATTAGTGAGCAGCGCTTTGATTTCTGGCCGGTCCAGGCATTCGCATACGAACGGCCAGTCTTTCAGTAAAGACACCATATTCTCTTCGTTTAACCAGACCGCAGCGGTTTCTACCTGGGTTAATGGTGCGCTGATACGGATGGTGTCTGCCAAAGCGTCGGCCTTTTTCTCACCAATCTGAGGGACAGTATAGTGTTGACGCGCCAGATTCGTGGGATCGACATGATCCCCGTCAATGAGCAGCAGTTGTCCAACTCCTAATCGTGCCAGCTCTAATGCAACCAAGGAACCGAGCCCACCCAGACCGCAGATAGCTACGCGTCCAGCTTGAAACCGATCCATGATGTCGCGGCCATAGCGGGCATCATAAATGGCGCGCCAAAGCTCAGGCGATGGTGTTGCTGAAGAATCCAGCAATAGGACGTCATCACCATCGCTGATGGCTGTTGTCCAGGGCTTGCTATGCCCGGACACGATAAGCGTATCGGCCATTGGTTGATGCTGCTTGCGCAGTGTCTCGTAGTCGTAAGCGGTGGTTTCAATATTTTTTCCGTTTACAAGAATTTTCATATCAACCTCCACCAACAAACTGGACCACTTCTAAACGGTCATCGTCGCGAAGCATGGTTTCGGCGAAATGGTCACAGGTAATGATGGTGCCGTTGCGTTCGACGACGACACGCTGTACATTAAATCCCGCCTGAGCCAAATAATCTTGGAGATTGATTGGGGCTGTGAGCGTTTGCTCCTTTCCATTCACGCGCATAGGTCTCCTCCTTTGCATAAAAAAAGACACAACGAAGTAAACGCCCTTTTGGTGGTGTTCTCCATTGTGTCTTGTGTATTAAATTTTCCATATTGAGAATAGCACAGCAAGTGGTGAATTTCAAGCTTTTTTTATAGAAACGATAAGAGACCGCCTCTTGCAAAAAAACGTTTCGTTCGTGGTTTGAAACGCGTATAATAGAACACAAGAGTGAGAATTAGGAGGATTTATCAAATGCAAATTTATCATGATGTGACAGAACTTGTCGGCCATACACCAGTGGTTGAACTGGCGAAAATGGCTGATGCTGAAGGCGTGGACGCACGCATTTTTGCAAAGCTTGAAACCTACAATCCAACCGGCAGCATGAAAGACCGTGTGGCACTGGCTATGATTCGTCAAGCCGAAGCAGATGGCCGTTTGGCACCTGGCGGTACCATTATCGAGCCAACCAGCGGTAATACGGGCATTGGCCTGGCTGCGATTGGTGCTTACTTGGGGTATAAAGTGATCATTGTTATGCCGGATTCCATGAGTGTAGAGCGTCGCAAATTGATGCAGATCTATGGCGCAGAGTTGGTGTTGACACCAGGTGTAGAAGGTATGAGCGGGGCCATTCGCCGTGCAAATGAATTGGTGACCGATATGGAGAATGCCATTGTTGCTGGACAGTTTGAAAACCCAGCCAATCCACAGGCGCATTACGACACTACCGGCCCTGAATTGTGGCAGCAACTGGATGGTGAAATTGATGCGCTGGTGGCTGGTGTTGGTACCGGCGGAAGCATCAGCGGTACAGGCCGTTATCTGAAAGAGAAGAATCCAGCGCTCCAAGTGATTGCTGTTGAACCAGCTGCGTCTGCTGTACTCAGCGGCGGCCAGGCAGGTCCACACGCATTGCAGGGCATTGGCGCCGGCTTCGTGCCAGACGCCCTCGACACCAGTGTCTATGATGAAGTGATTCCTGTGACCAATGAAGCTGCCTTAAAGATGGTCGGCAAACTGGCCCGCGTGGAAGGCCTCTTCATGGGCATCTCCTCAGCAGCAGCCCTCATTGGCGCATTGGAATGGGCAGGCCGCGAAGAAAACGAAGGCAAGCGTGTTGCTGTGTTGCTGCCAGATACAGGCATGCGCTACCTTTCCAGTGAAGATATTTTTAAATAAAATAGACAACTATGCGGGATCCTTTTTTCCAAGGATCTCGCTTTTTTTGCAACGAAATGGAAAGTAAACTTGACATATTGCGGGTGCATCACATATACTCTAAGTAAGATGGAAAGTATACTTTACGTTTTGGAAGGAGGGCGGCAATGAAGAACCGTTTGGAAGAAGTTCGAAAGGCGCACGGTTTACGCCAAGAAGAACTGGCCCATGTTCTAAAAGTATCTCGACAGACGATCAGTTCATTGGAAAAGGGGCGCTACAATCCATCAATCATTCTGGCATTCAAGATCGCCCGCTACTTTGGTATGAGCATCGAGGATATTTTTATCTATGAAGAGGAGGATCAAGATGCGTAACAAGCAACGATATTATTTGTTCACAGCAATAGGGATTGTTTTAATGTTGGCAGGTTTCTTCCTGTTACGAGGATATTCTGATGCACAAGGCCTGATGCAGGTGCTGCCGTTTGTCTGCATCGGGGCAGGATGCGGTGCTTTTGGTTGGGGCAGTGGTGAGCTGATCAGCAAGCGTGTTCTGCGCAGCGATCCAAAGCTGGCACTTCAGATTGAAATTGAACAAAATGACGAACGTCGCATTCTCATTAGTGAACGCGCTCGCGCGCGAGCATTCAATGTCATGAATTATACCTTTGCGGCACTGATTCTTTGTTTTGTGCTGATGGGTGTTGATACCGCAGCGATATTGCTGCTGATTGCAGTGTATCTTTTTGTGGAATTTTATGCCGTTTATCAGATGGTCAAGTTGGAAAAGGAATTATAAGGTTACTGTTCAATAATGGCTTTAATGGAGGGGAAAACCATGAAATTTGTAATCGAGCATTTATCGAAGCGTTTTGAAGAAAAAATCGTTCTCAAGGACATTAGCTTTGCTTTCGATGAAGGGAAGATTTATGGGCTGCTGGGGCGAAATGGCGCAGGGAAGACGACTTTGTTCAATTGTTTGAATCGCGATATGAAAATCGATGGCGGGCGTTTTTATCTGGAGTTAGAAGCTGAGCAGCGGGAGTTGGAGGCCGAGGATGTGGGCTATGTGCTGTCCACGCCAACGGTACCGGAGTTTTTAACAGGGCGAGAATTCCTCAAGTTTTTTCTGGACATCAACCAGGAGTCGATCCAGGAATTAAAAAGCATCGATGACTATTTTGATCTGATGAGCATTGCGGTCGAGGATCGTGACAAGCTTCTGAAAGATTACTCCCATGGCATGAAAAACAAGATGCAGATGCTTGTCAATATCATTGCCCAGCCGAAGCTTTTGCTTTTAGATGAGCCGTTGACGTCGTTGGATGTGGTTGTGGCAGAAGAGATGAAACAGCTTTTGCGTTCGTTGAAGCAGGGACGCGTCACGATTTTGTCGACGCACATCATGGATCTGGCGTTGAACCTCTGTGACGAGATTGTTCTGCTTCACCACGGTGAGTTGGAATTGATTGATAAGGCCGATCTTGACAGTGGAGCATTGAAAGACAGGATCATTGCAGCATTAAAGGAGGAGGCTCATGAATAGGACTCTCGCCATTTCGTTTTCTTTGAAAAACACCTATCGCGTCAATAGCATTCTCTATTCGTTGAAACAGATCCCATTGCTGAAGAAAGTGCTGCCACCGATGTTGTACCAAGTGCGCGGTTTGAAGATCTTTGCAAATGTAGTATCCGTGCTCTGGGAAATTGCCTCAACTTTTGTGGGCAAAGCGTTCTATCTCTTTATCATGGTGTCTGCAGCAGGAATGCTGTATGATAAGGTGCCGCCTGATCAACTGTTTCTGCATCTATTGTTGCTTTTAACCATCATTGGCAGCTTCACGAATACCAAGATGTTTTCGCCGTCAAAGGATAAATACTATGCCATGATATTGCTGAGAATGGATGCGCGGGAATACACGCTGGTGAATTATTTTTACTTCATTCTCAAGACTGTGGTGGGATTTTTGCCTTTTATGATTTTATTTGGGCTTGGGAAGGGGGTGCCGTTGTGGTGCTGTCTGCTGCTGCCATTTTGCATTGCTGGGATGAAGCTGGTTGTAGTGGCTACTCAGCTGCGTACTTATGAAAAAACAGGCGACATTTTTAGTGAGAACAATCTTTCCAGAAATGCGTGGATCATTATGGGAGTGCTTTTGCTTGCAGCCTATGGTTTGCCGGCCCTTGGCATTGCCTTTCCAACGCTGTTGTCCATTGTTGTGTTTCAGCTTTGCATTCCATTGGGATTGGTCAGCATGGCTAAAATCTTGCGTTTTCGCCACTATCCCGTGGTCAATAAGGAGCTTTTGCATGGCCTGACCGATCAAATGGACAAAGCTGCGCGGGCACGCATTGTCAAACAGGCAAACGAGGGGCGTATTTCAACGGATGCGACCATCAGCAGCAAGCGCAAGGGATTTGAATATCTTAACGAGCTGTTTATCAAACGCCATCAAAAGATTCTCTGGCGATCGACACAAAAAATTACATTTACCATTCTTGCTCTGCTTGCCGCCATATTATTGGTGTTTATTTTGCGTCCTGAGGTCAAGCCGGTTTTTAACGAGTTGGTGTTGAATTGGCTGCCGTATTTTGTGTTCATCATGTATATGATCAATCGCGGCACAGGGTTTACACAGGCGCTGTTCATGAACTGCGATCATAGCCTTTTGACCTATGCGTTCTTCAAACAGCCTGGTCATGTATTGCGTTTGTTCCAAATTCGTCTGCGGGAGATTGTAAAGATCAACGCCGTGCCCGCCTTGGTTATTGGGTTCGGCTTGGCGCTCATTCTCTTTGCCAGCGGTGGCACCGATAATCCGTTGAATTACCTCGTGTTGATCGTCTCCATCCTTTGCATGAGCATGTTTTTCTCAATTCACTATCTTACGATTTATTATCTCTTGCAGCCCTATAACGCCGGAACAGAAATAAAAAGTGGCACCTACCGCATTGTTGTCACAGCAACCTACCTTGTCTGCTATGCGCTGATGCAAGTACGCATGCCAACGCTTTTGTTCGGCGTGATGACTATTGTTTTTTGTATCCTCTACAGCATTATCGCCAGCGTGTTGGTGTATCGTTATGCGCCGAAAACATTTCGATTGAGATTGTAAGAAACTGAAAGCACCGGACAAAGAGGTTCGGTGCTTTTTGTATGCTTGACATAGAGGTGACAAGTTACTATACTACAAATAGTAACTTGTTACGATTGGAGGCGAAGAATGATGTGGGACGAATTGTTTGAGCGCTACGATAAAAACACTCAAGCCCAAATGCAGGCCGTATTCACGAGCTTATTTGTATTGCAAAATCGTATGCAGACAGCAGGAGACAAATTGCAAAGGAAAATTTCTATGAAACAGTGGCTGCTTTTGGCGATGGTGGAAGCATGTCCAGAGCCGAAAACGTTGACACGTGTTGCCACACTTATGGGATGTTCGAGACAGAATGTGAAAAAGTTGGCGCTGGCTTTAGAGGCGAAAGGATTTGTGAAGTTGGAGCAGGGCTCAAGGCATTCGCTACAAGTTGTCTTGACAGACAAGGCAGCCGCTTATAACGAACAGATAAGCCCACGCCATGCTCAAGCTTTGCGGTTGATCTTTGCAGATTTTAGCTCGGAGGAAGTTGATCAGCTTTTTGGGCTATATCGCAAGCTGTATGCTGGCATAGAGCGGGTAGAAAATTATGCACGGGAGATCCAGCATGATGAAATTTAAAAGATGGCAGATCATCAGTGTCCTTACGTTACTGGTTGTGGCTGGCCTGTTGGCGTGGTTTCGGGTTTCGTATTCGCCGCTGAAGAACATCTTTCAGGAACGCGTAGAGCAAGAAAAACAAAAAACGGCAGCCGTCAACGGTGTGTTTTCTAGTGAGGACTTTTCGCAATTTCCAGTGGTGATCCAGCGTTATATGGCACATTGCGGCTACGTTGGTGCGCCGAAAATGAGCCATATGAGAATGGATTATGGTAAAGTGAATTTTAAGATGAATCGGTCAAGTCAGGCAATGCGTGTCGAGTATGTTCAATACAATTTCGCTTCGTATCCTTCTCGGTTGGCGTTGATTGATGCTTCCATATTTGGCATTCCTTTTGAAGGCATGGACTATTATTATGAGGGACATGGTGGCATGAAGGGGGTACTGGCAAAACTAATTCCATTGTTTGATCAGCGAGGCGAGGAAATGAATCGTTCTTGTCTGGTGACGTATTTGGCGGAGTGTTTATTTATGCCGATGGCTTTAATGGAAAATGATATCACATTTGAAGCCATTGATGATCAGACTGTGAAAACAAGCATTACTTATGGCGGAGAAACAGTGAGTGGAATCTTTGTCTTCAACGAACATGATGAAATGATTGCTTTTACGACCAATGATCGCAGTGTCACGAATGAAGATGGCTCTTTGGAACAGATCCCTTGGACAGCATGCTGCGGAAACTACAGAGAGACGGAAGATGGACTCAAGCAGCCAACAACCTTTCAGGCTATATGGCACTATTCTGATGGAGATTTTGTATATTTTGATGGGGTTATTGACAAAATAGCATATGATGGGTGATAAAACATCGCATTCATGCAGAAAAGCTGCCTCCTAATTTTAGGGAAGCAGCTTTGATCTTTTTGATCGCTGTCAGTGATTCAGATATTTACAAGCAATCAAAAAAGGAACGTTCACAATGAACGTTCCTTTTTTGATTCAGCATTACATGTTCTTGAAGTCAACAAGAGCTGTGTTGTGCTGGTTGTAGTTACTGGTGATGCTGTCGATGAGGGCACCGGCTGTGTCGATGGCGGTCATGGTTGGGATGCCAAGGGTAACGGCTTTGCGGCGGAAGATAACGGAGTCGCGCTGTGGATCGCGGCCTTTCTTGGAGGTCGAGATGATGTAGTCGACTTTGCCGCTTTCGATGAGATCGGCAGCGTTGAAGCCTTCGCTTTCATAGATTTTGTTGAGTTCAACAACATCAATGTTAGGGTCGGCGGCTTCAATGGTGCGGGCAGTGCCCTTTGTTGCATAGACTTCAAAGCCTTGATAGTAGAATTTCTTAGCGATGTCGGCGATTTCTGCTTTATCCTGATCGCGAACAGAGATGAAGACGCCACCTTCGCGTTTGATGGTGTAACCTGCAGCCACAAGACCTTTGTAGAGGGCTTCGAGGAAGGTTTCACCAATACCGAGCACTTCGCCGGTGGATTTCATTTCAGGCCCGAGCTGGGTATCCACGTTGGCCAGCTTTTCGAAGGAGAAGACTGGAACTTTGATAGCAATGTACTTGCTGGCTGGGTAGATGCCAGTGCCGTATCCAAGGTCGCAAAGTTGCTCGCCGAAGCTGACGCGGGTGGCCAGGTCGATCATTGGCACGCCGGTAACCTTGCTGATGTAAGGCACGGTACGGGAAGCGCGTGGGTTGACTTCGATCACATAGAGATCGTCGCCATGCACGATGTACTGGATGTTGGTCAGACCAACGGCACCGAGGCCACGGCAGAGTGCCTTGGTGTGGTTGATGATCTTTTCTTCCATACGCTTGGTGATGTGTGGTGCTGGGTAGATGGCGATGGAGTCCCCAGAGTGAATCCCAGTGCGTTCGATGTGTTCAAGAATACCAGGGATGAGAACGTCTTCGCCGTCGGTGATGGCATCGATTTCAATTTCAATACCATTGAGGTACTTGTCGATAAGGATAGGATTTTCCGCTTCGCCAGCTGCAATGATGACCTTCATGTATTCTTGAATGTCATCGTCGCCGAATGCGATGATCATGTTTTGACCACCAAGTACGTAGCTTGGACGCATCAGTACTGGATAGCCGATGTCGTTGGCAACCTTCAGCGCTTCTTCTTCAGTGAAAACGGTGCGGCCGGCTGGGCGTTTGATTTTGAGCTTGCTTAAGAGATCATCGAAACGTTCACGGTCTTCAGCGGCGTCGATGCCGTCGGCAGAGGTACCGATGATTTTGACACCGTATGCGGCGAGATCAGCGGTGAGCTTAATGGCGGTCTGACCACCGTAGGCCACTACAACACCGATTGGCTGTTCGAGATCGATGATTGGTTTAACGTCTTCCCAAGTAACCGGTTCAAAATAGAGGCGGTCAGCGGTATCGAAGTCGGTGGAGACGGTTTCAGGGTTGTTGTTGATAATGATGACTTCGTAGCCAAGCTTTTTGAGTGCCCAGACAGAGTGAACGCTGGAATAGTCGAATTCGATCCCCTGACCGATACGAATTGGACCAGAACCAAATACGATGACGCGTTTCTTCGTGGATTTTTCAATGGATTCCAGTGCTTCGTTTTCAGCGCCTTCTTCAGGAGTGTTGAAGACGGAGTAGAAGTAAGGAGTTTCGGCAGAAAATTCACCGGCACAGGTGTCAACCATTTTATAGATTGGAGCCATATGGGTTGGCAGTGGATGGCCATTCAAGCGTTCCATGATTTTGTCGGTGAAGCCAAGTTTTTTGCCCTGTACGTACTCATCGACAGAAAGTGGGGCTTTGTTGTCGACCAAACGATGTTCGAAATCAGCAATGTGGCAGAGCTTGGAGAGGAACCATTCATCAATCATGGTGAGAGTGTGCATCTCATCCACGCTCATACCGCGGTAGAGACCTTCGTATACAGCGAAGAGACGCAGATCGGTAGCTTGGGCCATGAGAGGCTTGAGCTCATCAAGGCTCATGCTGGTGAAATCTTGATAACGCAGGGTGTCCTGTTTGATTTCGGCACCGCGCACAGCTTTCATGAGCCCCATTTCAAAGCTGTCTGCAATGGACATGACTTCCCCGGTGGCTTTCATCTGAGTACCTAGTTCGCGTTTTGCGTACACGAACTTGTCAAATGGCCATTTTGGGAATTTAACGGCAACGTAGTCAAGGGCTGGTTCAAAGGAAGCGAAGGTTTTGCCAGTGACAACGTTTGGAATTTCATCCAAGGTATAGCCAAGGGCAATTTTGGTCGCGATTTTAGCGATTGGGTAACCGGTTGCCTTGGAAGCCAGTGCGGAAGAACGGGAGACACGAGGGTTTACCTCGATGACCGCGTACTCAAAGCTTTCTGGATGCAGGGCGAACTGAACGTTGCAGCCCCCTTCAACACCAAGGGAATTGATGATGTTCAAGGCTGCGGAACGAAGCATTTGATATTCCTTGTCAGCGAGGGTGACGGCTGGTGCAATAACGATGGAGTCACCAGTGTGAACACCGACAGGGTCGAAGTTTTCCATGGAGCAAACGGTGATGGCGTTGCCTTTGGCATCACGAATGACTTCAAATTCAATTTCTTTCCATCCACTGATGCATTTTTCAACGAGAATCTGGTGGATTGGTGAAGCTTGCAAGCCGTTGTGTGCAGTGACGTTGAGTTCTTCAGCGTTTTCACAGATACCGCCGCCGCTGCCGCCGAGGGTGAAGGCTGGACGAACAATGACTGGGTAGCCGATTTCTTCAGCATAACGCAAAGCAGATACAGCATCGGTAACAACTTTGGATGCGATGGTTGGCTGACCGATGGCTTCCATGGTATCTTTGAACATCTGACGGTCTTCTGCCTTATCGATGGTTTCAGGGTTAGCACCAAGAAGTTTGACGTTATGACGTGCCAGGAAGCCTTCCTTGGCAAGCTGCATGGACAGGGTCAGGCCAGTCTGACCACCGAGGGTGGAAAGAATGGCGTCTGGCTGTTCCTTTTTAATAACGCGTTTAACCGTTTCGAGAGTCAGTGGTTCGATGTAGATATGATCGGCCATGGCTTCATCGGTCATAATGGTGGCTGGGTTGGAGTTGATTAAGACAATTTCGATGTTGTTTTCTTTCAACGCCTGGCAAGCCTGAGTGCCGGCATAGTCAAATTCTGCAGCCTGGCCAATGACGATTGGACCTGAGCCGATAACGAGTACTTTTTTGATCTCTGGATTGAGTGGCATAGTTTATTTTCCCTCCATCATGTCAAAGAATCGGTCGAAAAGATAAGCAGTATCCTTTGGTCCGCCGCAGGCTTCCGGATGGTACTGTACACTGAAGGTTGGTTCATTCAGATAATCAATGCCTTCGCAGGTGCCATCATTGGAATTAATGAAGCGTTTCATGGCGATGGCTGAATCAATGGTATCATTGTCGACTGCGTAGCCGTGGTTTTGGCTGGTGATAAAGATGCGGTCAGTAACGAGATCGCGCACTGGCTGGTTGGCGCCGCGGTGACCGTATTTCAGCTTAAAGGTGCTGAAGCCATGGGCCAGAGCCAGCAGCTGATGACCAAGACAGATGCCAAAAGTTGGAATCTTATCTGCAGCCAAAAGACGCAACTGAGCAATGACATCCTGTGCTTCTGCAGGGTCCCCAGGACCATTGGACAGCATAAGGGCGTCTGGTTCCTGAGCAAGGATGTCTTCACGAGAGCTGGATGCTGGCATACGAATGACGGTCGCTCCGCGTTTGAGCAGCTCGCGCTCGATGTTGTCTTTGGCACCAAAGTCCCAAAGCACCACGCGTGGGCCGTTATTGGCCGATGGGGCTACTTTGATCGATTCGGTTGTAACAGATGGCACTGCGTTGGTAATGGCGAATTCTTTGAGGCCATCCACGATGGCTTTTTCTGGATCAGTAGTGAGCACAGCGTTCATTACGCCGTGTTCACGAATGCGCTTGGTCAAAGCGCGGGTGTCGATGCCGTAGAGGCCGACCACGCCTTCGCTCTTTAGGTATTCATCAAGGCTGGAAGAGCCACGGAAGTTGGATGGAAAATCGCAAGGTTCTTTCACAATGTAGCCACGCAGGGCTGGCTGTGCAGATTCAAAATCCTCACGAATAATGCCGTAGTTGCCGATTAGTGGGAAAGTCTGGAGAACAATCTGCCCATAATAACTAGGGTCGGTCAAGGTTTCCAGATAGCCGGTCATCGCTGTGGTGAAGACAAGCTCTGCCACAACGGTGCCTTCGGCGCCAAAAGATTTCCCCTGGAGAACGGTGCCATCTTCAAGGCACAGATAAGCTTTTTTACTCAAATGGTTCGCGCTCCTTTATTAAATTTTATTCATTGTTGGTGAACTTTTTTTCATCCTTCCAATTATATAGCAAAAGCGGTTCAAAGAAAATAAAAATTTTCGCTGAACCGCTTTTTTCTTTTTAAATATTAGCCAACACCGAAATCCGTGTTGTTTAGTAGGACATCGACCCGTGGTTCATCCTTGATGGTTGGATAGATATGGGTCATGAATAATTTTACAACGTTTTCATCACGTTTAACGGCGGTACCGTTGTCGATCATGATATTGATGCAGATGCGTTCAAAGTTAGCAAGACCGGTTTCGACATCGTGCTGCATTTGTGCTAAAGTTTCGCCTTCCACGCCGAATAATAGGCAGCATTCATTAAAATATTGAGCCAGATCTGCTGGTGAGGTTTCTTCTGGAATGCCTTTATCAAAAATACGCTCGCGGAAGACGCCGTCGAACGTTTCGACACCGCCCTTGACTTTGAGGGTGATGCCACTGGCAGCCAGCTGTTCGCGAAATGGCGCGATATCAGCACGGTCGTTCCAATGACATTCGACGTGCAGCCGATGGATATCATGGCTCTCGCAGCAGCGGATGATGGCCGCGAGCGTGTTGGCGCTGAGATCACTAAAGCTGCCAGAGTTGATTACTTCCAATACGCCGCTTTTGCCTTGAACGTGTGAAAGAACTTCAAGGTTCAAGGCATCGTTTGCGGCCTGATCATGGGAAAAATCGAGATGATAATTGCAGAAGCGGCAGCGTCGCCAACGGCAGCCACCGCCACGCAGCAGCACGATTTCCCGTGGATTTTTATCTGAAATGAAGCTGTAGCGTTCCGATGGATGTGGGTTGCTCATGGTGAAAACCTCCTGGTAAAGAAAAAATTTTCATTCGTAACTATAGCAAAAATTTACTGCAAGATGCAAGGTGTTAGTGGAAAAATGAAAAGTTTTCGATGACGATTCGAGCTATTTGTGGTATATTAATAGAAACTTAATCTACTGTTTGTTGAATCAAAAGTGGAATAAGAGGAAAGATTTAGGAGGAATATAGTATGAAACTTAGAAAATTAATTTTTGGCGCAGCAGTGGCAACAGCTGGTGTGGCTGCTTATCAGAACCGTGATGTGTTAAATGCAGCGCTGAAACTGGAAAAAGTTCATGGCGATCTTTTTACTCGCATTGAAAATACCGGCAGCAAAGCACAGTATTTGAGCAAAAACGATAACCAGTCTGAAGAACTGTTCAAAGATTGGGTTCTTTATAATGGCTGGCACCCTGCCGAAAATATTGGCGAAGGTTATTTCTTCATCAATGGCAATAATGAAACGCTCACGGTTGAACGTGAAGCTGTTATGGGTGGACGTTATATTCTTTGGACCGCATCTTCAGCCATTGAATAAAAGCGAGTGAATGGAACATGAGCACTTTATTACCGAATGAAGAAAAGCGATTTGTCATTGTGACGGGGTTGTCCGGCGCAGGAAAAAGCTCAGCCTGCAATTATTTTGAGGATATGGGCTATTTTTGTGTGGACAATTTACCTGCTCCGCTGATCACGCGCCTTGCCGAATTGGTGGTGCAGACAGAAAATAATATTCATAAGATCTGTCTGGTGATCGACATGCGAGGCGGTCAGTTTATTCAATCCATTGACGAACAGCTGGAAAAGCTTCACGATATGGGAATTGATTATGCCATTCTTTATCTTGAAGCGAGCAATGAAGTGCTGGTCAATCGTTTCAAAGAAACCAGGCGTCAACATCCGTTGAGCGAGGATGGATCCATTCTAGGGGGTATTGAGCGGGAACGCAAGGCGCTGGCTCGAATTCGTGAGCTTGCGTCTATTACCCTTGATACGTCCGATTTATCAAAAAGCGCACTGAAAAATGCTCTGTTAAAACTATGGGAATCGGAAAAAGAGGACATGCAGGTTAACATTCAGTCTTTTGGCTATAAAAACGGCATTCCGATTGATGCCGATATAGTGATGGATGTGCGTTTTTTAAAGAATCCTTTCTATGAGCCTGCGTTGCGTCCATTGACAGGACGCGATCAGGCTGTGCGTGATTATGTGTTTGCGAGCGATGAGGCAAAGCATTTTCTTGCCAATTATTGCAGCTTGATGCGAGAAATATTGCCACAGTATGCTGCTTCTGGCCGTCTGGACATTAATATTGCTATTGGTTGTACAGGCGGACAGCATCGCAGCATTTCAGTGGCTGTGGAGCTGGCAAAAAATTTGAAACAAGCTGGTTATACGGTGAACCTCAAGCATCGCGATCACTGATGATGGGAGAATGATTCATTGAAATTGAAGCCTAATACGCGACGTTGGTATTCGCCCGGTTTGGGATTGAAGCGATGGGCGGCATTGGGCGGGGTGGCCATTGCTTTGATTATTATCGGCATGTGGTCAATGGTAAATAACCAATACGCAAAATCGCTGGTCGTTTCGTTTGTTAATTTTTTACAGAGAAGTATTCCGGACCTGTCCGTAGGGCAAGGTCTTATTTGTGTTGCTCTGGGAATTTTTGTGGCTGTTTTTGCGGTGCGTCATTTTGGTGATCAATACCGGAAAATTACTAAGGGGCATTCACAAGTTGATGCGTATCTACAGGATGCTATGCTGGCTAATGGGCCAAAGGTGGTGGTCATTGGTGGCGGAACAGGATTATCGGTTATCTTAAAAGGATTGAAGCACTATACGTCCAATCTGACCGCAGTGGTTTCGGTTGGTGATGATGGCGGCAGCAGTGGCCGTTTGCGCCGAGAATTTGGCGGCATTCCTGTCGGAGATATTCGCTCCTGCATTGTGGCTCTTGCCGACGAAGAAGACATTATGGAACAGCTGTTCAATTATCGTTTTTCGCGCGGTGAAGGCTTGAAAGGGCATAGTCTAGGGAATTTAATGATGGTGGCCCTTTCTAATATTAACGGGAATTTTCAGGAAGCGATAGGGAGCGTTGACCAGATTTTACATTTAGGTGGGCGTGTCTTGCCGGTAACAATGGAACCGTTGGAACTTCAAGCTGAACTTATTGATGGTACCTTGCTGACTGGGGAGTGCAATATTGGTGAAACGGAAGTACCAATTCGTCGTTTAATGGTCGATCCTCCTTATGCAGAGGTACTGCCTGGCGTCTTAGAAGCGATTGATGAAGCGGATGCTGTCATTTTAGGACCGGGCAGCTTGTACACATCCGTTATTCCAAACCTATGTGTGCATCAGATTGTAGACGCAATCAAAGACAGTCGTTGCAAGACGTTTTACATTTGTAATGTTACGACGCAGCCAGGTGAAACTTCTGAGTACACTGCTTCCGATCATTTACAGGCAATCTATGATCACAGCTGTCCAGAAATGATTGACTATATGTTGGTGGATGATGGAAAGACCAATACAACCATTGAATTGGCGGACATTTTGTTACAAGCCAGTGTACGTGTGAAGGTCGATTATGATAAACTGGACAAAATGGATACAAAAATCATTGAAACATCGTTGGTCAGTGAGAAGAATCCTTATCATCACGATTCACGTAAACTGGCAGGCGCTATTTTGCGAACCTTGTATTCTGACAAAGAGTTCAAATTACGCAATGGATTGATTAAAAACCATCAAAACATTAAACGGCTTCATGAGCTGGAGGAGGAGTGGCGTTGAGTTTTTCAAACGAAATAAAAAATGAATTGCTGCGTCTGGAGTATAACGACGACAGCGAACGTGTGGCGCTGTTGGCAGGCTTGGTGCGCATGGATGGTACCATACTCATCGCTGCCAGACAACAAATCAGTCTTCAGCTCGTGAGTGAAAATGCAGCGGTGGCGCGATTGGCTTTTTCCTGGCTGAAAGAATTGTTTCATGTGGAGGCAACTGTAACGATTCAGCGTCGCACACGGTTGAAAAAGAATGTTTTGTATGTCGTCAATGTGCCAAGCCAGACACGCATGCAGGCTTTGTTGAACTCATTGGGCATGGTTGATCAGGATGGACTTCCCTTTCGGCCGGAAATTGCTGCTGAATTGACAAGCAGCGACAGCTTGCGCCGCGCATATTTGCGTGGCGTTTTTCTTGGCAGCGGCTCCATGACTGATCCGCATCGCAGTTATCATCTGGAAATTGTCACTCAAAGTGAAGAATATGCCACCAATCTGATTGCGCTGATTGAGAATTACAATATTTATCCGCGTATGAGCTATCGCAAAGAGAGTATTATCGTTTACCTGAAAGAGAGCGAGCAAATCAGTGACTTTCTGGCATTAATTGGGGCATACGAGGCTGTGATGGAGCTGGAAAACACGCGCATTCAAAAAAACATGCGCAACCAAGTGAATCGCCTTGTCAACTGCGAAACAGCCAATATGAACAAGTCCATCAATGCCGCTCAGCGACAAATTCAAAACATTCGTTTGATTGCCGAGCATATGGGGCTGGAGCGATTGCCGGAGTCACTGCGACAGGCTGCTGAGGTACGGCTGAATCATCCGGAAGAAAGCCTCAAGGATTTGGGGCAACTTTTGGATCCGCCGGTTGGTAAGTCTGGCATGAATCATCGCATGCGTCGTCTGGAAGAAATGGCGGAGCAGTTGCAGCCGATGGAAGATGATTTGGAACAAGGGAAAGGAGATGTGTCGTGAAAAAGAAAGGGACCATTCTGGCGGCGGTTTTGATGGCTTGTACGCTTTGCTTAATTGGATGTGGCAATGAGTCAACAGAACAGGACACGTCTGCTGTTGTTGAAGAAATCAAAATTACCAATGAAGAAAATGTACCGTCCAGTTATGACTGTATTGTCGTAGATGGAAGTCCGGAAGGGGTTACGGCAGCCATTTCGGCTGCTCGGAATGGCTTGGACACCTTGTTGATTTGCCAGGATGAGTCGCTGGGCGGTCTGTACACTCTCGGTGAATTGAATTACATTGATGTACCAGAATCACGAGATGGCACCGTGCTTGTTGAAGGCATTTACAAAGAATTCAGTGACGCGGTCGGAGGTTCCGGCTTTGACATCACGACAGCGAAGAATACCTTCTATGAAATGGTCAAGGCCGAGGAAAACATTACGCTGCGTGTGAACAGCCATTTTAAGGAACCGGTTATGGAAGATCATGCGGTCACAGGGGTGATCGTGGAAGAAGAGGGCGAAAGTGTGACGTACACTGCGCCGATTGTTATTGATGCCACTCCGGACGGCGATGTCTGCGCTGCCGCTGGAGCACCTTACACTTTTGCCGGTGAAGACATTGGCGAGCGCGATCGTGAAATGGGTATGACGCTGGTGTATCGCCTTTCCGGTGTTGATTGGGATAAGGTTGTTGAATTTGTGACCACGCCACAGGATGGCGCTTCCAGTGCTGAAGGTGGTGCAAATGGCAATTTGGCTTGGGGCTACAGCAAAGAAGGCTTTGCTTATGAGCCAAAGGATGAAAACTTGAGACTTCGCGGTTTCAACATTGCCCGACAAGCCAATGGTGATGTGCTGCTCAATGCGTTGATTATTTTTGATGTAGACGCATTGGATGCAGACAGCCGGGCTGAAGGCATTGCACGCGGTCAGGCCGAACTGCCGTCCATCGTTGAATATATGCGAGAAAACTGCGTGGGCTTTGAAAATGCGGAACTGGTTGATACGGCAGAACAGCTTTATGTGCGGGAGACTCGTCATATTCAATGCGAATCCATGCTGACCATTGACGACGTGCTGGAAAATCGTTCACAGCCGGATGCCATTGCAGTCAGCAATTATCCGGTGGATGTGCAGGCCACAAAAACGCAGCGCTATGGTACGGTGGTGGGATTCCCAGATCAGTATGAAATCGGTTTGGGCAGTTTGATTCCACTGGAAGTCGACGGTCTCATGATTGTTGGTCGTGCAGCGGGTTACACCTCCATGGCGGCAGGCTCAGCGCGCATTGTGCCAACAGGCATGGCTTGTGCGCAAGCTGCTGGCGTGGCGGCAAAAGTTGCACTGGAAAACGATAACATTCGTGTGCTGCGTGACCTGCTTGCCAGCGATGCCTCTATCAGTGAGATTCAGAAGCTGCTTGAAGAACAAGGAGCGCGTCTTGAGCATACAGAAACCCATGAAGCGGTTATGGACCACTGGGCGTATTCTGGATTGAAAGTCATTCGTAGCATGGGGTTTGCCGATGGTGGCTATGATAATGATTATCGACTGGATACTGCGGTAACGGGTCCGCGCTTTGCGAATATGATGAATACGGTTGTAAAAAAATCGGGCTTGACTTTAGAGCCGCGCATTGCGGTTGATGAGGAACCGACTAATGAAGAAATGTTGGTTGCTTTGTCTGCCAAAGTGGCTGCTTTGGATGGCAGTTCTGCGCCGAGTGATTTTTCCGGCAGTGTGGTATTTCTGCAAAGCCGCAGCATCCTGGATAGTACACTGAGCGAAAAATTTGCCGATCCATCGGCGAATGCTGGCAGCTGCTACATGCTGGCAGCGCGGCTGTATGAATACTTGTTGACCTTGCCAGGGGCAACAGCCTACGCGGCAATTGATCGTCTGAATGCATGATTGGTATAAGTGGAGAAATGCAATGAATCTGCGAAACATGAAAAACATTCGTTGGCTGATACTTTTACTGCAAGGCGCCATCATCGGCACTGGCGCAATTCTTCCTGGTGTAAGTGGTGGTGTGCTGTGCGTGGCCTTTGGCATTTATCAGCCAATGATGGCATTGTTTGAACACCCAGTGCGTTCATTAAAACAGCATTATAAGCTTTTTGTGCCCATCATCATTGGAGGGTTTTTGGGTTTTGTTCTTTTGGCAAAAGGTGTGGAAGTTTTTTTCAGTGCCTATGCCGCCATTGCCATGGCGCTTTTTTCTGGGTTGATCTGTGGCACTATGCCTGGGCTCTTTAAGGGTTCCGTTGAACGACATTCCACAAAAGGCTGGACTGGGTTTATCGTGACCTTAGCCTTGGCCTATGTGTTCTTCAGCGTTATGAAAGAAGGCATCGGTACTAGCATCACACCGAACGCTGGCTGGTATCTCTTTTGTGGTGTTGTTTGGGGGCTGAGTATGATTGTTCCGGGCTTGAGTTCATCGTCTTTGCTCTTGTTCATGGGGCTGTATCAGCCAATGGCTGCCGGCATCGGCAATCTTGATATGGCTGTGCTGGTTCCACTGGGTATCGGTTTCGTGCTCACTGTGATGCTATTGGCTCGAGTCATGAATCGATTGCTCGCTAACCACTATGCCATTGTTTCAAAGATTATCCTTGGCTTCGTCCTAGCCTCCATCATCATGATCCTGCCAACCAGTTTTAACGACACGAGCGAAGTGTTCATCAGCCTGCTGGCCTTCGGTGTTGGCTTTTGGTTTGCACACTGGATGGATCAACTGAAACTGGAAAACGTTATCGAAGAAAAAATAGAATGAAAGCGAAACAGCGCCGGTACACAGTAAACAAACTGTGTATCGGCGCTGTTTTTTTATACAAAGGTTTCTTGCATTAGATCCAGTAGGGCTTGGGCAACGGGGTTAAAGACTTGGTATTTTTTCCAGATGATGTTGCCTTCGCTTTCGAGTTGAGGCGTGAGAGGTCGAAAGCAAAGATCGGAAGCGTCGCCGGTATCGATGAGTTTGTCGAAGCAGAGCATGATACCAAGACCGGCGCGGACGAGCACGGCGCCGTTGTATGGAAGATTGAAGGTCGCGACGATGTTGAGGCGATCCTGTAGATCACCGAAAAATTTGGGGTAGTCATCGGTGATGCTTTGCACAGAGAGAATGAGGGGCTCCTCGAGCAAGTCGGTGACAGAAATACGATCTTTTGCTGCTAAAGGATGCGTTTTGGGGATGACAGCACCCCAGAGATCGCGTGTGGTAACCGTGAGAAAATTGTATTTTGACAGGTCAACGGCGTTGGCAATGACAGCGAAGTCCAGGAGCCCTTTGTCGAGATCGCCGGCGATGTCGGCGGTGTTGCCGCTTTTGAGATGGTAGTGGATGCCTGGGTGCAGGCGATGAAGATCGACAAGCAGCGTGGCGAGGCGTTTCATGGCTTCCGATTCGGCGCAGCCTATGAAAATGTCGCCGTGCAAATCATCATCGAGAGATTGAAACTCTTCGGTGGTTTTATCGACCATTTGTAAAATATCTTCGGCACGCTTGCGCAGGAGAATGCCCTCTGGTGTCAGCTCAATGCGAAAACTGTGGCGAATGAAGAGGCGTTTTCCGAGTTCTTCTTCAAGGCTCTTCACTTGGCGCGACAAGGCTGACTGACTGACATGCAGACGTTCTGCCGCCTTGGTCATATTTTCTTCGCGCGCAATTTCTAAGAAATATCGCAGGGTGCGTAATTCCATGATTGCTCATCCTTTCTGAAATGATTTTTCGTCATAACATGATATTCATTTTATCAATTAGCGCATGGCTGGGCAAGTTCATATAATAAGTTTGAAGAAAGGGGCGAGAGAAAATGGCGCATTTTCAGGATCAGCAGGCGTTGTTATTGGATGGTCTTCGAGATGCGGGGTGTGATGCAAATCTCTGTCGAACTATTCTTCAATATTTAAATGCGGATCAGGAAGCACCTGTAGAACACGCATTGTGTCTGCTGCGGCAGCATAAGAGAACATTGTTGTCGCAGCTGCACGATGAGGAACATAAGATTGATGTCGTGGATTATCTTATTTACCACATACAACAAGGACATCGTGAACAGAAAGGATGACGTATATGGAGCAATTACAGCTTACTCAGGAATGGGATAAAATTTTTCCGCTGAGTGATCAGGTATCACACAGCAAGGTGACTTTTCACAACCGCTATGGCATCACGTTAGCTGCTGATGTGTATGTGCCAAAAAAGGCTGAGGGCAAACTGGCGGCCTTGGCTGTCAGTGGGCCTTTTGGCGCAGTAAAGGAACAAGCATCAGGATTTTATGCGCAGACAATGGCGGAACATGGGTTCTTGACACTGGCTTTTGATCCATCTTTTACCGGAGAAAGCGGTGGCCAGCCTCGCTATATGGCTTCGCCAGACATTAACACGGAAGATTTTCAAGCTGCGGTTGATTATCTATCCTGCCGTGACGATGTCGATCCAGAACGCATTGGCATCATCGGTATTTGTGGCTGGGGCGGCATGGCATTGAATGCAGCAGCGTTGGACACCCGTATCAAAGCGACGGTTGCTTCGACCATGTATGACATGACTCGCGTCAACGCTAAGGGGTATTTTGATTCCGAGGATTCTCCTGGTGCGCGGCATGACAAACGTGTGGCTCTGAATACTCAGCGCACGCTGGACTACAAAAATGGCAGTTATGCCTTGGGCGGTGGTGTGGTGGATCCATTGCCAGAAGATGCGCCGTTCTTTGTCAAAGATTATTACGATTACTACAAGACCGATCGTGGCTATCATCCACGTTCCCTCAATTCCAACAATGGCTGGAACGTGACCGGTTGCATCTCGTTCATGAATCAACCGATTCTGCAATACAGCAATGAAATTCGCAGTGCAGTACTGGTTGTTCATGGTGAAAAGGCCCATTCCTGCTATTTCAGTAAGGACGCGTTTGCGAACATGATCGATGGCAATCCTTATACCGACAATAAAGAGCTGCTGATTATCCCGGACGCTGTGCACACTGACCTTTACGATGGCGGCGGCAAGGACGCCATTCCATTTGATAAGATTGCAGCGTTTTTTAACACATACTTGAAATAATCTCATCCTTGTGAAAAGCGGAGGGCCGACCTTCGCTTTTCAATCGTTTTAGAAAGAATGATAGGAAATGAAACAATGAATATTCTCGTATTAAATGGCAGCCCAAGACCAAATGGCAACACCAAGAAAATGATTCAAGCGTTTACAGAAGGGGCAGAATCTGTTGGTCACCACGTTGAGACGATTGATGTGTGTCAAAAAAACATTCATGGCTGCCGAGCCTGTGAATACTGCCACACGAAAGGGCAGGGGGAATGTATTCAGAAAGATGATATGCAAGAGGTCGTTGCTTTATTGCAAGAGGTGGATATGCTGGTTTTGGCATCACCGATTTATTATCATGGCATCAGTGGCCAGTTGAAATGTGTGATTGATCGCCTCTACGGTCCAGCGTATCCAAGTGGACCGGCGCGTCTTAAAAAAGTAGCCATGATACTTAGCTCAGGTGCAGATGGCGTTTACGATGGCGCGCGGTTTTCTTTTGACGGTGATTTTGTTGGCTGGCTTGGGCTGGAAGATATGGGTGTGTACACAGCTCATGGCAGTGAAAACGGCTCAAAACAAAAATTGGAAGAGTTGCGTCATTTTGGCGCTTCCTTGTGATAAGTGGCGAAAACGATGGAAACCGTACAGCTTAACAATGGGATCGCTTTGCCACTTCTTGGATTGGGCACCTGGGATCTACGCGGAGAATCTTGCACGCGTCTTGTGATGGAGGCGTTAGCGATGGGCTATCGTCTCATTGATACAGCACAGATGTATGATAATGAAACGGCGGTGGGAAAAGGCCTGGCTCAAAGTAGAGTACCACGTGATGAAGTGTTTTTGACGACAAAAATCTACCGTCCCAGCAACAGCTATTACAAGGCAAAGCAAGCCATAGATGCTTCGCTTCTGCGTCTTGGTGTCGACTATGTAGATTTACTGCTCTTGCATGAGCCGTATCGCGAGGGGCCAGAAATGTATCGCGCGCTTGAAGAAGCGTTGCACGTTGGCAAAGTGCGCGCCATAGGTATCTCCAATTATAATTTATCGCATTATATCAATTTTCTTGCACAGTGTGACATCGTTCCAGCGGTAAATCAACTTGAATGTCACATCTTTTTTCAAAAGGAAGATGTTCAACGCGAGATGATGCAACATGGTACGGTGCTTCAGGTATGGGCGCCGCTTGCCAGTGGTGAAGCTGGAGTGTGTGATAATGAGGTGCTGGCTGAAATCGGCGTTTCTCATGGAAAAACTGCTGCACAAGTTGCTTTGCGTTTTCTTGTGCAACGTGGCATTTCGGCGATACCAAAGAGCAAACAGCTGGTGCGTTTACGCGAAAACATCGATGTATTTGACTTTGAGCTGAGTGAGGAAGAAATGACGATTCTCTACGCTATGGATCGCGGTACCACATTTTTTCCTTGGACCGAAGCCTTTGATTTGTCGTAAAAAGGGTATAAGAAAAGCGTCATCATCCGCGGATGATGACGCTTTTTGAATCCATATATTGTTTCAGAAGCCGCACTGCATTATTCCGTCATGCGGCAGTCTTATTTATGATTTAAACGTTAAAGCGGAACAGAATCACGTCGCCGTCTTTGACAATGTATTCCTTGCCTTCAAGACGAATCTTGCCGGCTTCGCGTGCCTGTGCGTAATTGCCACAGGCGACGAAATCGTCATAGCTGACGACTTCTGCGCGGATGAAACCACGTTCGAAGTCGGAGTGGATTTTACCAGCGGCCTGAGGTGCTTTGGTGCCATTTTTGATGGTCCAGGCGCGTGTTTCTTTTTCACCGGTGGTGAGATAGCTGATGAGACCGAGCAACTTATAGGAAGCGGCAACCAAACGATCCAGACCGCTTTCGTTTAAACCGAGGGATTCAAGAAATTCTGCGGCTTCATCGGCGTCCAGCTGAGCGATTTCATTCTCAATTTCTGCACAGATAACGAAGACTTCGGATCCTTCTTTTGCAGCAAAGTCGCGCACGGCTTCTACCATATCGTTGCCGGTGGCGGCATCGTCTTCATTGACGTTGGCGGCATAGAGGATTGGTTTTGCGGTCAGAAGGTTAAGCTGATTGAAATAGAATTCTTCTTCTTCGTTTTTGCATTCAAACACACGCGCGCTGTTGCCGGCTTCCAAATGTGGGTAGAGGCGGTTCAGCATGCTGTCTTCGCAGAGCAGCTTCTTGTCGTTGGTTTTTGCGCCTTTAGCGGTTTTTTGCATGCGGCGTTCAACGATTTCCATATCTGCAAAAATCAATTCCAAATTGATGGTTTCAATGTCACGGATTGGGTCGATGCTGCCATCAACGTGGATGACGTTGGTGTCTTCGAAGCAGCGCACCACATGAACGATGGCATCGCATTCACGAATGTTGGACAGAAACTGGTTGCCCAAGCCTTCGCCGTGGGATGCGCCTTTGACCAAACCGGCGATATCGACAAAGTCGATGCTTGCAGGAATGACTTTTTGGCTCTTGGAGATTTCCGCCAACACCTGTAAACGTTTATCTGGCACAGCCACCACACCGATGTTAGGGTCGATGGTGCAGAATGGATAGTTGGCAGATTCTGCGCCTGCCTTTGTAATACTGTTAAATAAGGTGCTTTTACCAACATTAGGCAATCCGACAATGCCCAGCTTCATGTGTATCACGACTCCCTTGTGTTTTTTGAATATATTTGAAATGTTGTAGTTCTATTTTTCGCAACGAATGAATTATAGCATTAAAATGGGATTTTCTCAATAGAAGGGAATGGGTTGGTGACGTTGTTTTAGAATCTTAATGGGTTAATGTAAACTGTGCGAGGAGATTGGTTGACAATGAAGCGACGTTATGAGATGATGATGAATAATCAGGAAGGAGTGAGTAGATGATGGAGAAGATTGAACAGCTCGTAAAGGCGGTGGTTGCCGGGCGTTGTGTGACACGGGAAGAAGCACTGGCTTTGTACGAAGCGCCATTGGAGGTGTTGTGCCAAGCGGCCGATGAGATTCGCCAGCATTTTTGCGGAGATGGGTTTGACATGTGTACGATTGTCAACGGAAAAAGCGGACGCTGCTCAGAGAATTGTCGTTTCTGTGCACAGTCAGCGCACAATCACACTGGCGCACAGGAATATCCGCTGCTTTCGGCAGAGGCGTTGGTGCAGGACGCGAAGAAGCAGGCTGAAAAGGGGGTATTGCGCTATTCGATCGTGACCTCTGGGCGACGCCTGAGTGATGAAGAAGTGGCAGACATGTGCGAGGCGGTGCGACAAATTCGCCAAGAGACAACGCTCGAGATATGTGTGTCTTTTGGGCTGTTGGAAGAACGGCATTTCCGTGCTTTAAAAGAAGCTGGCGTGTCGCGTGTGCACAATAATCTGGAAACCTCGCGGCGATTTTTCAAGGAGGTTTGCACCACTCATACCCACGACGACAAAATCAAGGCGATTCGTGCAGCACAGGCGGCTGGTTTGTCGGTGTGCAGCGGTGGCATCATGGGGCTTGGTGAAACGGTAGAGGATCGTGTGGATATGGCGCTGACTCTGCGGGAGCTGGGCGTTAAAAGCGTACCGGTCAATATGCTGAATCCAATTCCAGGGACGCCTTTTGCTGATCGTCCTTTACTGGATGTCGACGACATACGGCGAATTGTGGCCGTGTATCGCTTCATTTTACCAGATGCGTCCATTCGTTTGGCAGGTGGGCGCGGTTTGCTGACGGATAAAGGGCGTGGGTGTTTTGTTTCTGGGGCTAATGCTGCTATTTCTGGTGACATGCTGACCACAGCTGGCATCACGGTGGAAAAGGACCAGGAAATGCTGCAGGAGTTGGGCTATTCTCTTCGTTTAGGGCCGGCGTGATCGTCAGATGCGCTGTTCTTGATCGCGTATTTCTTGAGGTGTACAATGGTTTTTAAGAAAGGGGCGGATAAGAATGAGCCATCAGGAAAACAACGGCTATTACACGACGCAGCGGCTTCAGGCGGCGGCCGAATATTGGGAGAAAAAGGATGCTGCTAGTGCGCCCGTAGACAAAGAAACGCTGCAGAAGCGGATAGAGGAGTATATATTAGCGAATAATACCTGCGCCCTGGCAACAGGGAGTGGTGATTATGTGCGTTGTACGCCGATTGAATACAGTTATCATGATGGCGCTTTTTGGATGTTTTCCGAGGGTGGGAAAAAATTCATCGGACTTGCTGACAATCCAAACGTCTGTCTGGCCATTTACGATAAATATGAAGGATTTGGCAAATTGCATGGGATGCAGGTCATGGGTAGGGCCGAATTGATTGAGCCGTTTTCTGAGACTTATGTGGCACACGCCAACTATAAGAAAATTTCACTCGACTTTTTGAAAAAGATGGAAAGCCCTATGCATTTGATCTGCGTGCACCCGATACAGATTGACTGTTTGTTCTCTGATTTCAAAGAGCTGGGAGACAATGCCCGGCAAACGCTGGTCGTTGACGCCGATGAAGCCGTCAAATAAGAAAACCTGGAACCATGATCGGTTCCAGGTTTTTTGTTAGCAGTTTCCTGTGTAAACGAAATGCAGTCGTTCTCGGGCAATGTCGGCAAGGTGATAAACCGCTTCCACCGATGTGGACGCACGATCTTTCATGCGGTGGCGTGGGAAGAAGCGGGAGACGTGCAGAGGAATGTCCGGATCAAGGGCGGACAGCCAGGTGGAGAAGGCGCGCATGTGTTCAGCGCTATCGTTTTCACCTGGCACGATTAGAGTGGTGACTTCCACATGGCAGACAGAAGCGGCCATGGTGATGGAGCGTTTCACTGTTTCTAGATCTCCACCAAGGGTGCGATACCATTCGGGCGTAAAGCCCTTGAGGTCGATGTTGACGGCATCGATCAAAGGCAAGAGTGCACGCCAGGGTTCTTCTGCAATGGTTCCGTTGCTTACGAGCACGTTGACCATGCCGGCCTGCCGCACCAAGGCAGCGCAATCGTGCACATATTCATAGCCGACCAATGGTTCATTGTAGGTATAAGCGATGCCGATGTTGCCCTGTGGTCGCAGGCGCAGCGCTTCTTGCACCAGGGCTTCAGGTGCGACATAGCGGGTGGGTGCATCGGCGTCAGCAGCGGCAATCGAAGCGTTTTGGCAGAACGGGCAGTGAAGATTGCAGCCGAAGCTGCCGACTGAAAGCACCAGGCTGCCAGGATGGAAACGCCGCAGCGGTTTTTTCTCAATCGGGTCCAGGGCAATGGCGGTTAGGCGGCCATAGTTCAGGGAAACAATCTGGCCGTCGCGATTTCCACGGGCACGGCAGAGTCCAGTTTGCCCCTCTTCCAGCTGACAATGGTGGAAGCAGAGAGTACAGCGCAGGCTCATCGATGACGCACCACCTTAAATCGGGAGAGGGTGTATGGTTCAGAGGCGTCGATGCCGCCTTTTTGCCGAGCAATGTCGATTTGCTGCTGGACGCTGTCGACGCCGTCCAGGTCAGGCAGCAGCAAACCACGCCTCCCTCCACAGGAGACGATGACACCGTACTGTTTCGGGTCAAGTTTATCGAGGGAGGTGACGACTTCCGGTTCGCCAAGCACGTCCACGCTGTATTCCAGTGCGCCCAGCTCATCAGGCTGCACCGGTGCAAAGCGGGGATCGCGCGTACCGGCAGAAACGGCATTGTTGACAATTTCCCAGGCGACGTTTTCCGCAGTTGGAGCGATTGTGCCAATGCAGCCGCGCAAGCGTCCAGCAAGGTGGAGAGAGACAAAGGCGCCGGCCGCCCGCTGCGTCAGTTCTTCGGGCAGCCCGTCCGGCAGGCAGGTCAGTCGCTGTCCGCTGCGGATGTAGGTTTCCAGAGACGTGCGCGCTAGACGCACCCAGGGATCTTCCTGAGCGCGGCGTTTGGCTATTCGTTTCTGTTCGGCATGCTCATAGAGAGGGGCATAACAGCGGCTGTCGTCCCTTCCAGTGACCGAGAAAACCGCAACTGCGTAGCCTACGCCGAAGGTGTTTTCGTGGCTCAAAAGCTGCGGCGAGACAGCAAGACCATCGAGGGCACCGGCCATCATCTGGAAGGCGCGCAGACCACATTCTGCTGCGCGTTCACAGAGTGTTGTATCCAGGGTCAGGAAACGCAGGAAATCGCCAGAAGCCATGGTCGAGGTGACGGCTTCATCAAAAAGTGGTCCTTCCGGAGCGAATCCATAAGGGCCATCTGCTTTGAGTTTGTGAGACAGATCGCCGCTGGCAACAAAAACGGTGCGACGGCTCAAATTATCCACAGCCTGGGCAATGCACTGCCCGAGCCGATAGTGAGCGAGTGCGGAAAATCCGGAGATACCGATGCGGATGATCGGGCAGTGGACTCCTGCTTTACGCAGATAGTAAAGGGGAATTACTACGCCGTGGTCCAGTGATGGATTGCGTTCGCCCAGCGTCCCGGCATGTAGACCAGCTTCTTCTGCAAGACGAATGATTTCGCTGCGCAGGGCGGTGTCGTATTGCACAGCAAGGCGCACCTCTGGTGCAGCAAAGGCGGACATATCGCCAACGGCGTTGTCACCTGGTGAAATGTGAAAATAATCGCTGTAGAGAACCGTGTGGGGAGAGGCAATAATCAGTACCTCAGGCTGCCATTGGGCAACAGCAGCCGCCACGTTGCGCATGGATTGATCGGTGGCAGAAATTTCCTTTTCACGACCCTGGCCGACTTCTGGAAGCAATACAGGTGGATGTGGTGTTAAGATTGCGCCGAGCATTGACATAAGAAGCCACTCCTTTCAAATAAAACGATGGTGGTATATGTCTAGTATAGCATTGATAGGGAAAAGGAAAAAGTTTCTCATAAATAAGTAAAATCCCCTCCTACAAGATACAACGGATCATGTAAGAGGGGAGTAAGTCACTTTGGATAAAGAATATTTTTAAAGCGGGAAAATCGGTTCAGTCAATAAATCACTAGGTTCTTCGTTGAGTGTACAGAATTGTTCGGTATCGTTTTGCACGAAATCCAGAAGTGTTCTGGCGGCGTGTGAAAACGTACGTCGAGGATCCCAAACAATATGTACGTTATAGCGTGCGCTATTATTGGTAAGAAAAACAATATGTGAATACTTTTCGCATTGAGCACGGTATTCTGGTCGGGAAATCCGTGAGATAAAAGCGACGATATTTCCATAGCCTAGAGGTTGAAGGCGTGAAAGCAAGTCTTGACCGCCTTCGAAAATAATATTTGGCGTGAATCCTGCTTCCTGGCTTAGCATGTCAATAGGTCGAAGGATGTCTTCTGTTTTTGGTGAGCAGATAAAAGGTTCTTCGCGGAAGAGTGCAAAGTCTTGTGGTGTATTGTATGCTATTTTACTTGTCAAGGGTGTCAATACAACATATTCATCGGTTCCCATTACATATTTAGCGCATTCTTGTGGAAGAGTGCGGCTGTCAGTAATGGCAAAGTCAATGGCACCGTCAAGAAGTTGATTTTCCAATGTGGCACAGGAAGCGATGGAATGGCGAATAAGTATATCCGGATGGGCTTCTATGAAAGCGGGAAGCCAGTCTTTTACATAAACGGAGTCAACAGAGCCAATGGTGATGGTGTTAGATGTTTGCTCCTGTAATTCTGCCAATTCTGTATGGATGTTATCCAATTCGCGAAAAATGTTTTTAGCGTGTTTAAGGACAACTTTTCCATTATTGTTTAAAACAATATTGCGGCCTTGGCGGTCAAATAATTTTGTACCAAGCTCGGTTTCAATGCGAGATAAGGTATTGCTGAGCGATGGCTGAGAAACACGAAGAATATTAGCTGCTTTGGTGATGTGTTGGGTTTCAGCAATGGCAATAAAATATTGCAGCTGTAATAAATCCATCAGGATCACCCTTTCCATAGTTATTTTATAATGATTTAAAAAAAGTGATGTACACATAAAATAAAAATAATAGTTATCATGAAATACATTTATTTTATTATATGTGTTAGACGAAATGAAAAAAAGAATTTACAATAATAAAAGAAAAAATTTATTGCATCGGTTTTTCGGTAATAATAATTATTGTAGACGGCTTTCAATAAAAATGCAATGCATCAATAATAGAATTTGATGTCAGAATTTTTATAAGATAGCTGCTACTGGAAGGGAGTTGGGCGCACAACGTTATAACATCGCACTTATCAATTATTAACTAACTATGAGAAAGGAAGTGTTTATTGTGTCTGAAGCAACCAATAGACCAAATACGCAGATCGTTGATAAACCATTGGTGCAATTACCAAAGGGCAAGCGAACCTTTTTCATCGCGATTCTGTATGTAATGTTCTGCTTTGATTTATTTATTCGTTATGGATTTAGTTATGTAATGCCACTTGTTCAGTCTGACCTGGGATTAAGTAATACACAGGTTGGGATGATGAGTAGTGCGATATTCTTAGGTATGGCAATTTTTGTAATGCCGATCTCATTTATTGGTGAAAATCATTCGCAGCGTCGAACCATTAGTTTCTGTGGTATTCTTTGGTCAGCAGCCACCGTTGTTTGCGGCATGGCTGGTGGAGCAGTCACGTTGATTATCAGTCGACTGTGTGTTGGTGCAGGCAGCTCCGCGTATGCGCCATTATCCACGGCCATGATCACCAGTTGGTTTAAGAAATCTTCTTGGGGTACTGAACAGGTCCAATAAAAACGGACAATAGACAAAACACCCCCTGATGTAGGAAAC
>OGRU01000660.1_pt1 | contig 31124 bp, 31 predicted proteins | sample 1553541 | NCBI WGS metagenome assembly OGRU01 (sample SAMEA2580068, study PRJEB22360) | human gut metagenome | biome: human gut; feature: human-associated habitat; material: faeces | place: Denmark | collected 2008/2010
ACGCAGCCGTGAGCATCGAGCAGACGAGCGATGGTTTCACCGCTGGCGCAAGGGCTGGTAAGATAAACTTTGAACGGATCCTGCTGCCATTCTGGGCGACGCTGCAGCTGCAGGTGCTGAAGCCCTTGCAGAACCGTTTCCAGCTTGCCAATCTGCGCCAATCCCGCTTTCATGACGCGTTCGCCGTCGTTGTCCAACCAGGCGCCAGCCTGCTCCAAACTTGCCATCAGCAGATAGCTTGGCGAGGTGGTGTGAAGCAAGGCAACCGCTTGCCGCAATGGCGTCACCAATGACTGCTCCCGAATCAGCATGACGCTGGCCTGCGTGAGACAAGGCAGCGTTTTATGAGCGCTTTCGATGACCACATCGGCACCCAGCGCCAGCGCCGACGGCGGCGTAGCAGCGCTCGTAAAATGCGCCCCATGGGCCGCGTCAACGATGGTCGTTAAGCCAGCCTCACGAGCAATCTGTAGAAGAGCAGCGTTCTGCCAGGTGATGCCATGGTACGTCGGATGCACGAGAAGCAGGTGCTTGCAGTCTGGATTCGCAGCGATGGCTGCCTGCAAATCTTCCGGTGCCACACCCAGCGGAATGCCCAGTTCCTCATCAAAACGCACCGGCAGCGTCACCGCCTCCGCGCCTGCCAGCGCCAATCCCTGATACACGCTGCCATGCGCATGGCGCGGCACAAACACTTTACGTCCGCGGCAGAGGGCCAGCAATGCCGCTTTGATGCCCAGCGAGGTGCCGCCAAGAAGGTACTGTACATGGGCACAGCCGCGCGCCTTTGCCCAGCCAGCCATGGATTCCGCCAGGACGCCCTCGGGATGAGCCAGGTTGTCCAGGCCGGGAATTTCTGTCAAATCGAATTGCCAGACGGCGCTTCCCCAGGCGCTGCGCAGCGCCTCCGGCACCAGTCGGCCATTTTTATGTCCAGGCGTGTGAAAGCTCGAAGCCTGACGGCCAACCGCCGCCTCCAGCGCCTGCCAAAGAGGAGTGTTCATAGAATAAGCCCCTTTCATGAGGAGAATTGAAAAAAACGCGTGATGAATACTTGAGATGATTATTTGAACGATTTATAATAGCAGTTGAGGTTAAATGACACATCATTATGCCGGCCTGGCCGGCCAGGAGATCATTATGAGCAACGAACAAACCGAACGATTACATATCGATGCGCTCTATACCGTCGCTGAAGACATCAGCCGTTTCGCGCCCTGGGAAGATGGCATTGCGCCCTTCGTCCTGATCGATCCGGAACATCCGGAGGCTTACGTGCTTGTGGTTATTGAAGACGACGGAGAGGGCACCAGCGACATTCGTCTGATACTGGGGGCCGCAGGCATCCGCGCTTGGATGGTGGAGCAAGACGACGCCAGCGCCGAAGACGACGAATTTTCTGTAGAAAGCTTCGTTAACCGCTACGAAGGTTATTATCTTGAAGTTGGCTACAACATGCCAAATTTGAACAATTTTGAAAAACGCCTGTTGGATGGCTATGAACAACGCATCACCTTCCGCCGACAGCGCCCAGGGTATGGTCTTGCCACCATTGTGGACAATCGCGACTACGCGCATCTGGAGCGCTATTTGCGCGCCATTCTGCAGCTTCTGACGCAGCAAAAGCTTGGACTCGCCACCAACAAGTTCTACCGCCTGCGCATGCATGGTCCAAAAGACATGCTGCAAACCGCCGCATTCACACTGGGCGACGGCTTGCTCGAATTAACCGAGCCTTTTATACTGACACAAGATGATTGGATGGATCATTCGGCTCCAATCATTGATGAATTTACCAACGCTCGAGTGAAGCATTTGCGCTGCGATGGGCGCATGTACGAACTTTTCTATTTTTATCTGCCACAGATGGTATCCACCAAAGGCGCGCTGCCAAAGGCGTTTTTCCTGGTGGATCTGGAGACCGGCTTTCTGGAATGGAACGACGTCATCGTTTCTGAAAGTGGCTGGCAGGAAAAGCTGCTGCGCGAGTTGTGGGAGTTTTTCCTAAATCTTGGCGCGCGTCCACAGGATTTATTGCTGCAAAACATCAACACCTATTGCAGCCTCAGCGAAGACATCGCTGCCGCAGGCATTCGCCCTGTTTACACCCCCCACACCTATGTGGGACAGGAACTGCTTGACAGCTATCTGCACGCCACCCACATCAAACAACATCAAATGATGGATGACCATTTTCCACGTGATCCATATTAAGAATTCAAAAGGGACAGCAGGACCGCTCAGCGGCCGCCGTCCCCTTTTTTTGCGCTCTTATTTTAAGAGCGCTTTTATTGTTTTCAGTTATTTTCGTTGCTGTCCGATGCTGCTGTGTGAACCACCTTGCGAATGGATTTTTCCAGTTTGACACGGGGAATCCAAGCTTCGTGGCCACAGCCACGACAGCGAATGCGAAAATCCATGCCAACACGGGTAATGTCAAATTCCTTCGACCCGCAAGGATGTGGTTTTTTCAGCTCAACAACATCACCAACCGCAAGTTTCATAGGCATAAGAAGGACTCCTTTCACACATTCAGCTTATCTGCTGCTGCAAACCAACGGCGCTAAGAGCGCGCGTACTTTCTTCACGCAGAGCACGCAAAATGGCATAGGTGTCGCCCTTGGTGCTCTGGAAGGTCAGGCGCATGATTAAGCCGGTACCGATGATTTCCTGTACCCCCAGCAGACGACAAGGCTGCACCATTTCTTTCTCAAAGCGATGATTCACAATCGCGCAGGCTTTGTTCAGGGCTTCCTTGCCATCATCAATGCGGGAGGCATCGTGAATGCGCACATCGAAAAACTCTGTCACAGGGTTCTGCGTATAGTTCACAACAATCTTAATGGAACCGTTTGGAATGCTGACGGTTTCATTAAAATCGGTTTTTATCACGGTGTGACGAATGGTAATGCTCTGCACTTCGCCACAAAACTCGGCAATTTTAACGTAGTCGCCGACGCTAAACTGACGCTCAACAAGGATGAAAATACCATTGATCCAGTCGAGAATGACGTTCTGACTGATATAAACCAACGCCGCACCGGCGATCCCTGCAGAAGCCGCCAGCGCCCGCACATCGAAACCAAAAATGCCCAGTATCGCCATTACGCCAATGATGATGAAGGCATAAAAGATGACACTGATGACCATGCGTCGCGAGGTTTCCAGCTGTTTCATGTTGTCCTCGCTCATGCGTCCCACTTTGTAGCGGGCTTCGTAAGCACGGTTGACCAACATGCGCACCAAACGATAGGACAGCCCCAAAACAATCACAATCACCAAAATGCGCACGCCAATGCTAAGTACATTATTTAGATTAAATATGGAAAGGAAATCGCCCAACATATGTAGCTGATCCACTGCATTGTCTGCTACCGTCTCCGCCGTTTCTGTGGCAGTATCGGCCACATCGTCGACCAACGAAGGGTCGGAGGAGGCGAGCAACAATTCCATCATGAGTCAACACCACCTTTATTCTGAAAGACTCTCTCACTGAGCCGCCAGATCATCGATCAGCGCTCCGTTGAGGTAATTGAAGCGGCTGCCCTGATAGCTGCCGCGGCGTTCAAATTCTTCATTAATCGCGTCTTTGATTTTCCACCAGGAGGTTTCCCAGTTGCAGAAAATGAGATTTTCCTGCGGCCCTTTGCCGACTAAACGCTGAATGACGATTTTCGGATCAAGATGCTCCAGAAAATCCACGACGCGCCCCACGTATTCCTCCAAACTGATCATGTCAAATTCGCCCAGCACATACTGCCGCGCCAGACGGGTGCCGCCGACAATGTAGAGGGAGTGGAGCTTAACCATGTCCACATGCAGCGCCGACAACATGCGTGCCGTTTCAATGGCATCCTCGCCGTTGTCGCCTGGCAGATTGAGAATGACGTGGGCACAGGTGGAAAAATCACAGGCACGGATGCGTGGCACCGCATCAACAAAGGCCGCCAGCGTGTGACCACGGTTGACCGCCGTCAACGTGTGGTAATTAACGGTCTGCAGGCCCAGCTCAATGTCGATGTCCAGATCGCCGCGGCGTTCTCGCAACTCCATCAGCGCCTCCAGATAGGCAGGATGCACCAGATCCGGGCGCGTTGAAATCGAAAGCCCTACAATCGCTGGATCAGCGGTGGCTGCTTCGATCACACGCTTAAAGCGGGACAACGGCATGTACGTATTGGAAAACGTCTGCAGATAGACGATAAAGTGCTCGCATTTAAAACGGCGCTTGTAGAACGCCTTATTCTCTTCAATCTGCTCCGGAATCGACCAATCATCCGGCAGACATTGAAAGCCAGAACCGGTGTCATCACAAAACGTGCAGCCGCCTAGCGAGATGCGGCCGTCACGATTGGGACAGGTGCCGCCAGCAAGATTGACGGGAATTTTATACACCGGCTCTTCGTAATAGTGTTTTAGAAAGGTCGAATAGTCGTTGTAGTACAGCTCCATTAGAAGAAGACGCCTCCCTTGAGCAGCACGTCCATGGCTTGATTCAGCACTGGGCCCATAAAGCTGCTATGCAGCGACCGTCCCAACCAGCCAGCCGATTCCGGCACGATGAAAATTGCAATGGAGGTCACAATCGCAATAACGACCATCACCAAAAAACCGCTGGCAATCGCGCCCAAAAAACGGTCGATGATAACGGTAACATTGAAACGGCGAACAAAGATGCCGCAAACCTCGCCAATGAGAATCAAGAGGGCAAAGAATACAATCGTTCCAATAATAATCAACACCACATGCCACAGTGGATCGGCAAGGACGCGCGCCACCTGATTGTAAATGCTGACGTAAATCTCGCTGGCCGAGTCATCGATGGTGCCGTAAAGACTTTCTTTCAAAGAATCCGGCAGGAAAAGGTTGCCCACCCATTGCTTGAGACTTTCCAGCTGATTGTTTGGATTGGAAGAGACCTGTGAGGCAAAGTACCCCTCCAGCCATTCACGGATTTCTTCCTTCCCATTGACACCAAACGTGTTTGACACAAAGCTGTCCAAACCATTCACGCTGAAGGTTGCCCCAACAAAGGCAATGACCATCCCAACCCAATCGCTGAGACGACGGCACAAGCCCTTGAAATAGCCGCGGAAAATGGCCAGGCAAACCACTGCGATAATGAGAATATCCCATACTGACATGTTTTCATCTCCTTCTCAATTTATCTATTTGTATAATATTTCCTCAACGGCACTAACGGCAGCCAAGCGACCAGAGGACCACGCCCATTGCAGATTGTATCCGCCGCAGTCACCGTCAATATCCAACACTTCGCCGCAGGCATATAGACCTGGCACCATCCAAGATTGCATGCTCTGGCTGTCGAAATCAGCGGTATCGATGCCGCCGAGGGTGACCTGCGCTTCGGCAAAGCTGCGTGGTCCGGAAATCGACAGCCGCCAAGCGTGAAGCAGCTGGGCCAAGGCTGTTAGCTTATGCTTATCCAATGCTGCCTCCGCCTTGATGCCACAAGCTTTCAGCGCACATTGTGCCAGCAGCCGTGGCAGCAACCCCACAAAGAACGCCGCCGCCCGGCGCTGCGGAAACGCTTCATGACGCGCCAAAAATGCATCCGTCAGCGCTCCAAGGTCCTGATCTGGGAAAAAATTGATCTCTGCCTGCACCTTGTCCCCTCGTGCCAATGCACGTACGGCATGGCCAGCACATTGCAGCACCGGTGGACCAGACAATCCATAGTTGGTAATTAAAAGCTCGCCTTCGTCTTGCACCAGACGCTTGCCGTTGCCACGAATGGTCAGGCGCACCTCACGTTTGAGGCCGTTGGCTGCTTTCAATGCTGACACATCGCCCACCAACTGTACAATCCCTGGTGCTGTTTCCACAAGGCTGTGCCCCAGCTGCATCAACAGTTTGTAGCCATCACGGCAGCCGCCTAATTTTGGCGCAGCTTCGCCGCCTGTAGCAACAATGACTGCATCCGCATTGGCGCTGCCGCCTTTCCAAAGCAAGCGAAATCCGCCTTTTTCCAATGGCTGCACAGCGGTAATGCGAGTATCTGTGTGCACCTGCACGCCAGCTTCATCCAATGCCATGCGCAACACATCCAGCACTGCCGATGCCTGCAGCGAGGCTGGATAATAACGGTGACGGTCGTCCGTGATCACCGCCAGGCCAAGACGTTCAAAAAACGCCAGAGTATCGTCTTCATCAAAACGTTGAAAAGCATCATGCACAAAGTGAGGATGCTCGCCATGATAATTGTTGTCAGTGAACCCCTGGTGGGAAAAATTGCAGCGTCCATTGCCTGTCGCCAGCAGTTTCCGGCCAAGACGGGCTTGGCTTTCATAGAGCCGCACCTGCACGCCCTGATGCGCGGCCTCGATGGCTGCCGCCATGCCTGCGGCTCCGCCGCCAATCACCGCAAGTATCGGTTGCTTATTCATAGGCAGCTCCTAGTACAGCTCAATACCGAGCACATCGAGAATGCGGGTCAGGTCTTCCTCACTGTAGAAGTCGATGACAAGGTGGCTGCGTTTGCCACTGCCACTAACCTGCACTTTCGTCTGCAAACGCTCGCCCAGCTGATCGCAGAGGGCGCGATAGCGCGCCGTATCGTTTTTCTTGCCGGTTTTTTTGTCGGTCTTATCCAGGTTATCGCTAAAATTCTGGATATCCTGAATCGTGCGTTCCAGCGCGCGCACCGATAGATCCTGAGCGATCACATCGCTGCACAGACCTGCCGCCAGCTCTGGATCTTTTACCGCCAACAGCGCACGAGCATGGCCCGCACTGATCTTGCTTTCCTGGAGTGCTTTCATGACTGGTTCCGGCAAGTCCAGCAAACGTAATACATTGGCAATGTATGGACGAGACTTGCCCATGAGATCAGCCAGCTGCTGCTGCGTATAATGATAGTTTTTGATCAAAGCTGCATAGCCGGTGGCTTCTTCAATAATGTTCAAGTCAGCCCGCTGAATGTTTTCAATCAAGGCGATCTGCGCCATGTCCTCATCGCTAAAAGCACGCATGATTGCAGGCACTTCGCTGAGTCCGGCCTGTTTGGCAGCACGCAAGCGACGCTCCCCTGCCACCAAGAGAATCTGTCCGTCTCTTTCCGTAACGATCAGTGGCGAAAGCACGCCTTTTTCGCGAATCGACTCCGTAAGATCCAGCAGGGCGTCTTCGTCGAAGTCTTGACGTGGCTGCCACGGATTTTCTTTTATTTTTTCAACGGACAGCGTCATCAATGTCCCATCAGCGGATTCATTGGCTTTGTCTGGATCCGCAGCTTCTGTAGCAGACACGGACTTTTCCATACTAGGATGTGTCAACGCATCCAATGATACATCGCTGCCAAAGAGCGCACCCAGCCCTTTGCCCAATCCTTTATTTTTATCTTTAGCCACGTTTAATCACTTCCTTTGCAAGTGCATTGTAGGCAAGTGCCCCCTTTGATAAGGCTTCATAGTCGATGATGGCGCGTCCGTAGCTCGGTGCTTCTGCCAGGCGAACGTTGCGTGGAATCATGGTCTTAAACACTACGTCACCGAACGTAGAGGTGACCGTATCCACCACATCACGTGACAATCGCATGCGCCCATCGTACATGGTAATGATGACCCCACCAACAAAAAGGTCCGGATTATACGTTTTCTTTACCAAAGACACCGTCTGCATCAGCTGTTCCACCCCTTCCAGTGCAAAATACTCACTCTGGATAGGTACATAGAGCTGGTCCGATGCGCTCAATGCATTAATGGTAATCATGCCCAATGATGGAGGACAATCGATCAATATATAGTCGTAATTGTCTTTTAATGGCGCCAAAATGCTGCGCAGATGCGTTCCGCGATCTTCCATATAACTCAATTCGTGCTCAGCGCCAGCTAAATTCATGCTTGATGGCAAAAGATCCAAACCACGGCGGTAGGTGCGCTGTACCACATCCTGAACAGGCACATCCCCAATGAGACAATCATAGATGGAATGCTCCAGTTCGTTTTTATTGACACCAATACCGCTGGTGGCATTGGCCTGAGGGTCCAAGTCCACAAGCAGGACTTTCTTTTTCTTTTTATTTAGTGATGCTGCCAAATTGATGGCTGTGGTGGTTTTCGCTACGCCACCTTTTTGGTTTGCAAGTGCAATTGTTAGACCCATGTTGTCCCTCCTTTTGGTGTTTCACGTGAAACATTGTTTTACGCGCTCACCGATTCCCATTTTCATTCTAGTTCATTTCTTTCTATATTATATCGGTTTTCTGTTTTTGATGGTAGGGCAAGTGTTACAAAATATTGCTAAATCCTACAATTTTACTGGTTCCTGCGAGCCTTTTATCTTTTTTCGCCTATATTTGCCATCAATGGGGGCTCATTCTGTGGCGTTGTTTCACGTGAAACAACGCTTGCTGTTTCTTGATGATGTTTCTTCCAGAACAATGTTCCATGTCAATTTCAATAATGTTTCACGTGGAACAATGTCTGATGTGTTTTCAATAGTGTTTCACGTGAAACATTAATCCTGATGTTTTTCTATGGTGTTTCACGTGAAACAATCGGTGGAGAATTGAAAAACACGTCTCCACAGGCTATACTTAAAGCATGTGACGTTAAGAAAAAAGGAGACAATCACCATGATACGAATGAACAACGATTACAATAGAGGCTGTGTGCCCGCCATCCTCGATGCTCTCAATAACACCAATAATGAATCCTATCCAGGCTACGGCGTTGATGAAGCCTGCGAATCGGCAATAAAGATGCTGCGCGGTGAAATCGGCTGGGACGACGCCGATATCCACTTCCTGCCAGGCGCCACCCAGGCAAACTTTATTGTCCATGCAGCAGCGCTGCGTCCAATCGAAAGCGTCATCGCTGTGCAAACCGGTCACATCGTTGGCCATGAAGCCGGCTCTGTGGAAAACACCGGCCATCAAATCCTCGCTCAGCCTTGCGACCCGGACGGCAAACTCAGTGCTGACCAGATTCGCAGCGTATGCGAAGCATATGAAGGTGCTGGCGCGCCAGAACATCTCACCGAGCCTCGTCTTGTCTATATTTCTCAGCCAACCGAGTACGGCGCCCTTTACAGCCTGGAAGAGCTCCAGGCCATCAAAGATGCCTGTGAAGACCATGACCTGATGCTGTTTGTGGACGGCGCACGCCTCGCTTACGCCCTCGGAGCAGCAAGCAACGATGTCACACTCTGGGATCTTGCCGCACTCTGCGACGCTTTCACCATCGGCGGCACCAAATGCGGCGCCCTCTTTGGCGAAGCCCTTGTTATCACCAACGACCAGCTCAAACGCCATTTCCGTACGTATATGAAGCAAAACGGCGCCGTTCTCGCCAAAGGCTGGCTGTTGGGCTTGCAGTTCCTGACCCTATTTGCCAACGGCGAATACTACCGCATCGGCGAACGCGCCGACGCCATGGCCATGGAAATTCGCGACGCATTCACACGCAAAGGAATTCCGCTCTATAACAACAGCACCACCAACCAGCAATTCGTCATCCTCACACCGGAAGAACAGGAACGTCTTGCCGAAACCTTCATCTTTGAACACTACGCCACCACCGACGATGGCCGCGACATCATTCGTTTCTGCACCAGCTGGTCCACCAGCCAAGAAGAAACCGACGCCCTCGTCAGCGCCATCCGCTGGCTCTAAAAAGTTTTCCACAATGCAAAAGACGCCTCGCAACATCTGCGAAGCGTCTTTTTTGTTTGCTATGAAAATATTTTCCCCAATTGTGGATTCTATTTTCGCTCACCCAAAACCCTTATCAAAAGCTGTGGAAAACTTTCTGAAAAATTGGGATTTTCCTGCTAATTTTTCCACAGAAATTATATCATTACATTGTAAAACAACGAATAAACTATTCAATCACATGATAAGTGTCCCAAATCAAGGAGAGAAATCCACAATTCAGAGACACTTTTCCACAGGTTTATATCACCTTTCCCCAACTGATCAACAGAGTTTTACACAAGCGGTGCTTTTGCGGCGGCGCCTGGTTTTCGTGGGAAGCGTTTCGGTGTTGACGCGGTTTTCTCGATGAGGAGAATGTCGCGGGTTTCACCGCCTGGAAGGGTGTGGTGATAAGTCGCTTTGTGGCGGCCGTTTAAGGCGGCCAGAGCTTTATCAGCTTCCGCTAGTTCAGCGGCGCCATCGGGACCCTTGCAAGCCAGGAAATGACCGCCCGCCTTCACAAACGGCAGGCAGTATTCGCACAAAAGCGGCAATCGCGCCACCGCGCGCGCCGTGGCCCAGTCGTAGGCATCGCGGTGCTCTGGTTGTTTCGCGAAAAGCTCCGCACGCTCGTGGGCCGCCGTCACATTGGAAAGCCCCAACTCGGCGGCAACCGTCTCCAAAAAGGTCACGCGCTTGCGCAGGCTGTCCAACAATGTCACCTTCAAATTTGGGCAGACAATCGCCAGAGGAATCCCTGGGAACCCAGCGCCAGTGCCCACATCAATAAGGGTGTCACCGTCGCCGAAGGTCACATCGTCCAGAAGCAGCAGACTATCGAGAAAATGTTTCTCCACCACCGCCTGCGGCTCGGTGATGGCCGTCAGATTGATGCGGTTGTTCCAGTCCACAAGCAGCTCATAGTAACGCGCAAACTGCGCGCACTGCTCCGCCGACAGAGCAAAGCGCGGCGCCAATTCCTGCTCGATCAAAGTCAGAATGTCGCTCATTGTGCCACCCTCCGATGGTGTTCCAGCCACACCAAGAGCGCCGTGATGTCCGCCGGATTCACGCCGGAAATGCGGCTCGCTTGACCCACTGTTTCCGGACGCACCGCCTCCAGCTTCTGGCGGGCTTCCAGGCGCAGGTTCGACACCTCGTTGTAAACGATGTCTTCTGGCAGACGGCGGCTTTCCAGCTTCGCCGATCGTGCCACCTGTTCCTGCTGCTTCACAATATAGCCGGAATACTTGATGATGATTTCCACTTCCGACGTCACTTCTGGCGCCAGCGTGTCGTCGCCAAAGCCGTGCGCCAGCAAATCAGCATAATGCACCATTGGCCGTTTGAGCAAATGTTCCAGTTTGGTCGCCGGACGCAGCGGCTCGCTCCCACAAGCTTCCAGCATGGCCGCCGCCTCTGCTGGCTGCACCGTTACCGAGCCCAAACGCTCGATTTCAGCTTCAATCGCTTCCCAGCGCGCCTGATAGCGGGCGTATTTTTCATCGGACAACAGCCCCACCTTGTGGCCATACTCGCAAAGTCGACGGTCGGCGTTGTCCTCACGCAGCAGCAGACGATACTCGCAGCGACTTGTCAGCATGCGGTACGGTTCGTTCGTGCCCTTGATGACCAAATCGTCGATCAGCACACCGATGTACGCTTCATGACGCCCCAACACCAGCGGCTCACGCCCGCACAGCGACAGGCTCGCATTAATGCCCGCCATCAGCCCCTGAGCAGCTGCTTCCTCGTAACCGGAGGTGCCGTTGATCTGCCCGGCGCAATAGAGCCCTTTGACGCGCTTCGTCTCGAGGCTTGGACGCAGTTCCTGTGGGTCCACCAAATCGTACTCAATCGCATACGCCGGACGCATCACTTCGCACTGTTCCAGCCCCGGCAGCGTATGAATCATTTTCAGCTGCACATCCATTGGCAGGCTCGATGAAAAGCCCTGCACATAGAGCTCCGTCGTGCCCAGGCCTTCCGGCTCAATAAAGAGCTGGTGACGGCTCTTATCGCTGAAGCGCACCACCTTGTCTTCAATCGATGGGCAGTAGCGTGGGCCCGTGCCTTCAATGAAGCCCGAATACAATGGCGAACGGTCCAAGTTCGCACGAATGATGGCGTGCGTCTCAGCGTTCGTATACGTCAGATGGCAGCTTACCTTATCCAGCCCATTGTCGTAGTCGTAATCGTGCCAGAAGGAGAAGTGCATGTTGTTGGCATCGCTTGGCTGCTCTTCCATTTTGCTGAAATCCACGCTGCGCACATCCACGCGCGCCGGTGTACCCGTTTTAAAGCGCACCACATCAAAACCCGCCGCACGCAGGCTGTCTGACAGGCGATTCGCTGGCAGCTGACCCTGAGGGCCGGAATTTTCGCTGTATTCCCCGATGATGACGCGGCTCTTGAGGTACGTTCCCGTGCAGAGAATCACGCGTTTCGCCGAGTAGGCAATCCCCGTGTGATCCACCACGCCGCAGACCGCACCATCCTCAATCAACAGTTCTTCGGCAATGAACTGCTTAATCGTCAGATGTTCCGTATGCTCCAGCCGCTTCGTCATGGTGTGGCGATAAAGTTCTTTGTCCATCTGCGCACGCAGCGAATGCACCGCCGGCCCCTTGGACGTATTCAGCACACGCATCTGAATCAGGCATTCGTCAGCCACTTCGCCCATGCTGCCGCCCAGCGCATCCAGCTCGCGCACCAAATGCGCCTTAGCTGGCCCACCAATCGACGGGTTGCATGGCAAAAGCGCAATATGATCCAGACTGATCGTGCACAGCAGCGTTTCATGCCCCAGCTTGGCACAGGCCAGTGCCGCCTCGCACCCGGCATGTCCGCCGCCGACCACAATCACGTCGTAAGCAGTCGGATAATCGTATATTCTTTTCATAATAAAAGTGCTCCTATTTTCCTAAACAGAATTTCGAGAAGATCGTATCAATGAGATCTTCCGATGCGGTGTCGCCCGTGATCAGGCCCAGGTTTTCCCAGGCGTTCTGCAAATCAATCACGAGGATGTCCTTGCTCATATCCAGCGACAGCCCTTCCAAAAAGCTGTCCAAATCGGCCGCGCAGCGTTCCAGCAGCGCCAAATGACGCGCATTCGACACCACCGCCTCGTCGCCCGAGCCCACGCGATCGTCCGCCAGAATGCACTGAGCCACCGTTTCTTCTAAAGCTTCAATGCCTTCCTGCAATTTTGCGGAGATGCGCACCGTTGGCACATTGTCAGGCAGTTCGGCATCCGGTGCCAGATCGCTCTTATTGGCCACCAAAATCGTCGCCTTATCTGCCAGCGCTCGCAAACTTTCGCGATCCTCTTCGCTCAGCCCGCGGTCCGATGCCACCACATACAGCACCACATCCGCCTCACGACTGGCAGCCTTGGCGCGTTCCACGCCAATCGCCTCGATCTGGTCATCGGTGGCACGGATGCCCGCCGTATCGAGAATTTCCACCGGCACGCCGTGAATCGTCAAATGCTCGGTGACCACATCGCGTGTCGTGCCGGCAATGTCCGTGACAATGGCGCGCTCGCGGCCCAAGAGCGCGTTCAGCAGGCTCGATTTGCCCACATTTGGCGCGCCCATAATCACCATCTTGATGCCCTCGCGGAACATGCGCCCACGCTGCGCCGTCGCAATCAACGCCGCCAAATCGCCGCGCACCGCCTGCACCCGCGCTGCCAGCTCTTCGTCGCTCAATCGTTCAATATCGTCTTCGGGATAATCCAGGTCGGCTTGAATAAACGCCACCAGCTCCAGCACCGCTTCTCGGGCGGTGCGAATGCGTTCTTCCAACACCCCGCTTTTCTGTGCCAGCGCCTGCGACAGAGCCGCGTCGCCCTCAGCGTCCACAATGTCCATCACCGCTTCAGCACGGGTCAGATCCAACTTGCCATTGATGAAAGCACGCTTCGTGAACTCACCAGCGTCCGCCAGCCGCACGCCCTGGCGCAGCAAAAGCCGCAAAATCTCCTGCGTGGATACATGGCCGCCATGGCTTTGAATCTCCACCACGTCCTCGCCGGTGTAGCTCTTCGGCCCGCGCATCAAAAGAAACAGCGCCTCATCAATGCGCCGCCCGTTTGCCGGATCGCGCACCCAGCCAAAATGAATCGTGTGGCTCGCGCAAGCCGCCAAATCGGCCTTGCCCTCGTACACCGCCGACGCCACAGCCACCGCCTCCGGACCGCTCAGCCGGATAATCCCGACCGCCGCCCGTCCAGGCGCCGTAATAATCGCAGCAATCGTATCGCTCACACCCATGATGATCCCTCGTTTCTTCGTAATAATCTCTCCATAGTTTACCATGTTTTCCGCATTTTTCGCCATCCAGAATCCGAAAAACCATCATTTTTTCTCGCCCGCCGCCATTCTTGTGCAGCAATAAACGTTATAATATAATAAACTTAGATAAACCAGCACATTCATAAAACATTAAGCAATCATTTAGAAACAATGAACAAAGATGCGTGTCCAACCAGCTATACTAAAGGAACATCGATACAACAAACGGCGATGCGCCGTTGCCATTTTTGAACAAAAGGAGAGGATCTATTATGATGAACACAAAGAAGTACTTGGCCGGATTAACCTGTGCAGCGCTGCTGGCGTTGCCAACAACGGCTCTGGCCGACAGCACCGATGTCAGCCTCATTGTTAACAACGATGTTGTTTATGCAGACGAAAGCAGCGGCCAGCCTTACATCAATGACGCCGGACGCACCATGATTCCGCTGCGCGTGGTCAGCGAATCCATGGGCTACGTCACCGACTGGCAGGCCGATGGCAGCATTCACATTACCAGCGCCGATGGCGAAGTGGATGTGACCTTGCAGGTTGGCAGCGCCGACTACACCGCCGATGGCGAAGCCGGGCAATTTGACACCGTGCCAACTCTGAAAAACGACCGCACCTATCTGCCAGCCCGCGATTTTTCCGAGCTCTACGGCAGCATCTACTGGGACAACGACACCCGCACTGTGTGGATTTATAACGGCGATGCGCCAACCTATTGCGTGCTCGGCAACAGCCTGCTGCGTGCCACCGCTGATGGCATCGCATCCGTTGCCATGCCGGAAGGCAGCGAGGTATCCAGCTTTGGCAAATCAGATGTCATCATGCAGCAGCGCGTCATCGATGGCGTGGGCTATGTCGCCATCAACTACAACAACAACCACAGCCAGCAGTGCCCGCTCTTCCGGGATGACGGCGACCATATGACAAAAATCGCCACCATCAACGGCACCTCGTCCTTCTATGTGGACGGCGACACCCTCTACCACACCACTGGTACCAGCGCCGGCCCTTGGAGCGACATCATCCAGCCAAACGTCCTCCGTATTACCACCATCAGCGGCGACACCAAGACTGTCACCCTGGATTTCGCCGTCAACACCTGCACCCTTGATATGGTAGACGGTCAGCTCATCGCCACCGACAGCGACGGCGTGCAGCATGTGATTGAATTGGACGCATAAGCGCTGCTGTTTACGCCGTCCAATCCGCCATTCACGCAGTTGAATGACCCGCAGCGTTGAAAGAATGGTAAAATACCACTAGAAAGAGGGGTGAGGGAAAATGATTGTTGCAGGCGGCATCGGCCTATTGATTTTTCTCTCCATTCTCGCACCAATTGTTGTCATTATGAAGGTGTTCGAGAAATTTGACGAGCAAAAACAGCGCATCGAAGCGCTTCAGTCACAACTCAATAGAATGGAAGATTTAAAACTAAAAGGAATTGAACGGAAAATCGACGCACTGGCTGCCAGCGTCGACACCTCAACACCATAAGCAAGGACCTAGGCACGATTGTTTCAATCGTGCCTTTGCTGTAACATCCTCACCGTGCAAAGGAGGGAGACCAATGGACGTTCTGCAGGCCCTATGGACCAACGCCATGGATTATTACAACAACCAACGCTTAAACACAACGCTCGCCATTTTCTCCTTGCTTTATCTGGCAACCTTCTATATCGACCGTCTGATTTGTTTGGACAAATGCCTTCGCGACGATGCACAGCCGCGCGACATTCGAAACGCCACCGTCTTTCTGCTGGTGGTTTTTATCTGGTGCGTTTTCTGTTTTCTGGTGCTGCGATTCGCGGCAGGCCTCAGCTATCTCCTTTGCCTGGCCGTTTTTTTCATCGGCTGGGGTCTCCTCACCCTGCTTATTGGCCGCCGCCTTCTGCAAAAGGTCGAAGATCCCGAAAAGAAACGGGTGCATTTTTACGGCTTGTTGTTTCCAAAAGAATAATAGCACGCCATTCACGTCGTACAATCGACCTTTCGTGCCCTATTTCCGCAGAACGGCGCAAATCGTGCTATAATCCATAAAAAAGAGGGCCGCTTTTGCACAGCCGTCCCGCTGCATTCCTTGCAAAGGAGAGAATCACCATGACAAAGAAATCCCTACTAGCCAGCTTGATCTGCGCCACACTTTTGCTGACACCCACCACTGCATTGGCTGACAGCACCAATCTGCGCCTGCTGGTCAACGAGCGCGCCGTCAACGGCAGCGCAGAGGCCGGGGAGGCCTACATCAACGACGCTGGCCGCACCATGATTCCGCTGCGCATCGTCAGCGAATCCATGGGCTACACCACCAACTGGCAGCCCGACGGCAGCATCCGCATCACCAATCCTGCCGGCACCATGGACATCACCCTGACCGTCGGCAGCACCACCTACATCACGGGCGGCAAAACCGGCACCTTTGACACCGCGCCAACCTTGAAAAACAACCGCACCTATCTGCCAGCCCGCGATTTCTCCGAGCTTTACGGCAGCATTTATTGGGACAACGACACCCGCACCGTTTGGATCGCCCAGGGCAACACCGTTCAATATCAGGTCATTGGCCACACCCTCATGGCTGCCACCGCAGAAGGCATCCAGCCTCTCGCCATGCCCGACGGCTACGTGCCTGACGACACCGCCATTGGTGTGAATCGCACCATCGACGGCATCACCTATCTTGGCATCCCGTGCAACCAGCAAGGGCAGGCATCGCCCATTCCGCTGTTTCGTGTCGATGAAAACGGCCTCACTCAGCTGACCACCGTTTACCCATCGTCCATCTACGTGGACGGCAGCACTGTCTACTACACCGACGGCCCAGGCACCGCTCCATGGGGCAACCCTGTCCAGCCAAACCGACTCTATGCCGCTGCCATCGGCGGCGACACCCAAACCTACACTCTGGACTTTGCCGTCAACACCTGCACCCTGGATAAAATCGGCGGCCAGCTCGTCGCCATCGACCGCAACGGCGTGCAGCATGCGATTAACCTTGGCGCATAACCCCACACTGTCACCGACCGCCCATTGAGCAAAGGAGAACGCCATGAAAGCATCCGATCAAATCGACCGTCTTTCCATTCATCTTGGCCTCAAAGACAGCATTCTTCTCTTGTTGGCCTGCGCCGCACAATGTTTTGCCTTAAACATCCAGCCCCTGCAAGCGGACTGGCTCATTCCTCTGCTCTGGACACTATCCGTTGTTCTGTTGGCGCTGCTGCTCTGGCAGACTCAGCGCGACAAGCGCCGCCAGCAGCTTGTCAACCTCCTGCTCTTTGACGCGGTGTTCCTGCTCATTGAGCTGGTGTTGCTCCACTGGCTCGGCGGCATTCTCTCCATGGCCATCGGCCTCGTGCTTCTGAACCTTTTTGTGAAAATAGAAGACTGAACGTTCAAAAACCAGCCCCACGGCTGGTTTTTTCTATATTTGTTTCGCCCGCTTCTCCGCAGCCGCCTGCTCGCGCTCCAAAAACGTGCGCATTGCTTCCTCGACCGCCGCATTCAGCGTGATCTCGTGCTGCATCGCCCACTGCACCATCGCCTTGTGCAGTGCCGGCTTAATGCGCACATTGAACTGCCCCTTGAACGCCTTGCAGGGCCGTCGCCCCACCGCCGCGCAAAACGCCAGATACCGGTCCACTGAATCGTGAAACGCTGCCTCCACGCCGTCCATCGTTGCGCTCTCATAATTCACCGCGTCCACAATGCCCTGCACCTTGCCATACAACACCTTCGCCTCAGCATCATAATGCACCTTTGTGACATAGCCCTTATACTCCAACACATCCATCAGTCTTCACCCTCCCTGCAAAAAAGTGCGGCAGAACCCTGCCGCACCTTGCGCCCATCCCGAGACGCCTGCATAAAATCATAAAACTTACTGCATGCACATATCCACCAGATAAGGTTGAATCTTATCGCGGAATTCATCAACCGACACATACACTTTCCCATAGCTATTGACAATGTGTAAATCAATCGTTTTGCTGCCGCCTTCTCCATCTGGCACCACCAAATCATCGCTGCCAGTGAAATGATAAGCCAAGTTGCCTTCATGGTCCATGTAACGATTGTGCAGCGTGGTAATATCGACACCTTTGAACGTGCCGCCGCCATAAACATTGCCCCAATCTTGCACGCCGTCTTTCACATAAACAAACGTTGGCTGATCAATGCTGATGCCCTGTGGCAGCCCGCCGCCAGGCACCAAAGAAGGCTCACTAACAAACTCAATGCCCATATTGGTCGCTCCAGCCAGCTCACGCAGCTGCACATACGTATGACCCCCATAAAGCAGCGCATTGTTGATCACAACCTGCGACCCGTTCACATACGTTGGAAATGGCAATGGCTGAATGTCTGCCGCCTCTGCTTCAGCAGCTGGCAGAAAAGCGCCAATCCCCATCAAAGCCGCCAGTACAACAGCCATCAAACGATTCTTCTTTTTCATAATCAATCATCCTCTCATTTTTTCTTTGCTCGGATTATAGCACCATTTCTGTCACTGTGCGGAAAAGTGTCGCAAACGACGTTTTTATGACGTAAACGACAAAAAACCTGCAAGTCCATAGACTTGCAGGCACTGTATCGACTTTTTCTATTATTGTAGGACAATGTTAAAGGAGAGAGAAAACGTTTCACCTTCCTGCTCAATCACCATCTCAGCGCCATAATTTGCCAGGGCGTCGCGGATGTTTTTCAGGCCAAAGCCGTGGTTAACTTTGTCGACTTTGCTGGTGGTGAAGGCACGGTCGTTGTTGGCTAGCGCGGTGTTGCTGATGGTGCAAAAAAGAGAGTGTGCATCCTGAACCAGCAGCAGGTCGATGCATTTCTCGGCGTGCTCCGGTAGGCGGTCACAGGCTTCGATGGCGTTGTCCAGCGCATTGCCAAAAATGACACAAAGGTCTTTGGCATCGAGGGGCAGGCTTTTCTGAATACGAAGCTCTGTGTGAAAGACGATACCCTTGCTTTCGGCAAGGGATTTTTTTGTGCTGAGAATGGCATCCAGCGCATTATTGCCAGTGTTGATGGTCGCACCAGTGGCGCGAAACTGCTGGCTCAAGGCAGCCATATACCGACGTCCTCCTTCTAAGTCGCCATTCTCAAAATAGCTTTCCAGCGCAACAATCTGATTGTTGATGTCATGCTTGAATCGCCGCAGCTCTTCTTGATTTAAAATGATTTCATCCATGTGCTTGAGCTGGCTGTTCATCTGCTGTTCGAACTGCTCCTGCAGATGAATGGTTTCACTTTGTTGTGCCAATCTTTCATATAGGTAAGAGCCAAAAAACGTGCTGAACACCAAAGCTAATGAACAAACAATGGTAAACACATTATAGTCAGTGTTGTTTAATTCGTACGTCATCCAAAAAAGTAATGAAACCGTAAATACAGTACTAGCCAACAACATAAAAAATAAGAGCCAATAGGTTTTTTCAATTTTTAAATACTCAATCCGACTTTTTACGCGAACAATGTTGCAAATTGCCAAGCCTAATAGTTTTGACACAACAACGCCCAGTAACAGATATCCTTGCTTACGAAGAACAGTGTCAACAGTAATTTGAAAAATAAACGTGATACTGTATAACGTCACTATTTCTGCAATATCACTAATTGCAAGAACAACAAGAATAGCGATAATCTTTTTAATCAGCATTCCTTTATAGAAAAAAAACGACACCACAAACGCAGCAGCAAACATGGCAACTTTATTTTCCAAAGTGAACATCAAAAATTTATTGACTACCATAATCAATAACGCCAACACGGCCACCCCAAGGCCATACTGCCATAATTTAAATGCTTTTCGCTGATCTAAAAAAGCATCAAACATCATAAACAGCATAATCGCTTCAACAGGCGCCGTCATGCTGTAGGCAAAATCAATGATCGTCATCCTCGAACACGCTCCTTTTTATACGCCAGAAACGCTGCGTTGGCACTTTGCTTGTAAGCACGGCCAAGGGGCAGTTGTTTCTGACCAGGCTGCATCAGAACCGCATCGCCGATAATGCCGATGACGTGTTCCAAATTGACGAGGTAGGATTTATGGATGCGGCAAAAGTGGTCGCTGCCCAGCTCGTCGACGAGGTCTTTGATGGAACGACGCAGAGTGTAGGTGTCGCCGGTTTTGGTGTGAAGGGTGATCTGATGGTCGAGGCTTTCTGCGTAGAGGATGTCGTCCAGGCGCAGACGCACGCTTTGACGGCTGTCGCTGAAGGTGAAGGCGCGGCGCTGGCTGGTGAGGCGTTTTTCCAGCGCCTGCACGGCAGCGGTGAGCTCACTCTCCTGCACAGGCTTGCGCAGAAACCACACGGGGTTGCATTTGAAGCATTCGAACACGTACTGATCGTGGCTGGTGACAAAGACGACGAGCACGCTGTCATCGATGGCATAGATGGCATTGGCGGTGTCGAAACCGTTAAGGGCGTTCATTTCCATGTCAAGAAAAAGGGCGTCGTAGCGCGTGCCAATGTCTTTGTAAGCAGCAAGAAGGGCTTCGCCGCTGTCGTAAACGTCCACATCGTGGTGGCGGGCCTGCAAAAAGGCTTCGATGGATTGGATGTCAATGTATTCGTCGTCACAAATGGCGCAGCGCATGATGGTTCCTCCTTGTTTCGTTTTTACTCATTCGTGATGTGTAACCATATTATACACTTATTAATATATCTTTTGTATAGAAACAGGGGCTCTCTGCGCTGCTTTTTCATAAAGCGCCGATCAGCAGCGACGGCAAAAATAAGAGCGCTTTTGCAACTAAAAAAAATGGTTACAAAAAACAGGGCCATCATCCTTACGATGGTCCTGTTTTCGCGCCTGTCACCCCGGCAAATTCCCTTTTTCAATTTCAACAATACGTTCCAGTTCCAAATCGATGAGAGACTGTACAACGGTCTTGCCATGTGCATCAAGCTGACGATAACGGCTGACAAACGTTTCAACGTCCACTTCCGTGGCATCGAGCGGGCCACCGGAGAAATAGTCCAGGGTCACGTTCAATTCCTTGGAAAGTGCCATTAAAATGTTGATGTCAACCTTGGTATTATCGCGCTTGATAATGCCATAAATGGTCTGAGGACTGATCCCAGCTTCACGAGCAACACGATTGACATTCGTGTGGCGGTAATTGATGAGCTCTTCCAATCGTTTACCAATTGACATTTGATGTTCACCTCGCTCATTAGAGTTTACATTGGTTTTTCGTATATTAATCATATCACATGTGTTTGTTGAATACCATCAGGATATAATAAAAAAGTGAAAAAAATGGTCAAAAACCATCAAATTTCCAGATTTGAGGTTTTTGACCATTTCTATGTGTTTAATCGTCCTCTTCATCCACAAAAGGAGCGGTATCGATGACGGTGTCGCCGTCGTCCAGGCGCATGACTTTGACGCCCTGGGTGGCACGGCCAAGCACGCTGATGTCGCTGACAGAGGTGCGGATGAGGGTGCCTTCGCGGCTGATGACCATGATTTCTTCGTTGCCGCGAACAACGAGAGCCGAGGTGACGGCGCCGGTTTTGTCGCTGACTTTAAGGGTCATGACGCCTTTGCCGCTGCGCGCCTGAAGGTGGTATTCGCTGAGCGGTGTGCGCTTGCCATAGCCGTTTTCGCTGATGACGAGCAGGTCGCAATCTTCGCGCACGATGTCCATATCGACAACGCGGTCGCCTTCTTCGATGCGCATGCCGCGCACACCAGCGGTGCTGCGGCCGGTTGGGTTGACATCGCTTTCCTGGAAGCGGATGGCGTTCCCGCGCTGGCTGACGATGATGAGCTCGTCGTCGCCGGAGGTGATGCGCACATCGATGAGTTCGTCGCCTGGACGCAGGTTGATGGCTTTGATGCCGTCGTTGCGGGCGTGCTGGTACTCAGCGATGTCGGTTTTCTTAATCATCCCCTTGGCGGTGACGCAGGTGAGGTAGCCTGTGGTGCCTTCTTCGCGCCATGGCAGCACGGTGGTGACTTTTTCACCCTTGCCGAGCTTGAGCAGGTTGACCATGGCGGTGCCGCGGCCGCCGCGGCTGCTTTCTGGAATTTCGAAGGTTTTCAGGCGAAGCACGCGCCCACGGTTGGTGAAGAAGTTCATCATGTGGTGGGTGGTGGTGATGAAGATGTTTTCAATGAAGTCGTCGTCCTTCATCTTCGACGCATTCACGCCGCGGCCGCCGCGTTTCTGCTTGCGGTAGCTGTCCATCGGCATGCGCTTGATGTAGCCAGCGTGGCTGATGGTGATGACCATGTCTTCTTCGGCGATGAGGTCTTCGACGTTGATGTCGTCCTTGGAAAAGGAGATTTCGGTGCGGCGTTCGTCGCTGAATTTGGCAGCGATTTCGGAGAGTTCGTCGCGAACGATTTGCATGACCTTGTTTTCGTCGGCAAGGATAGCCTTGTATTCGGCGATGCGGCGGTGCAAGTCGGCCAATTCTTCTTCGAGTTTTTCAACATTCAAACCTTGGAGACGGCGCAGCTGCATTTCGATGACGGCCTGTGCCTGACGGTCGGACAAGCCAAAGCGTTTGCCCAGGCGTTCCTTGGATTCGTTGTCGTCGTAAGAAGAACGAATGATGGCGATGACTTCGTCGATATTGTCCACGGCGATCTTCAAGCCTTCAACGATGTGCGCGCGTTCTTCGGCTTTGCGCAGATCGTAGCGGGTACGACGAACGATGACGTCTTCCTGATGGTCGAGATAGAGCACCATGATCTCACGCAGGGTGAGAATTTTTGGCACACCGTCGACAAGAGCAAGGTTGATGACGTTGAAGTTGTCCTGCAGGGAGGTGTGCTTGTAAAGCTGGTTGAGCACCACCTGAGGGTTCACATCGCGGCGCATTTCAATAACAATGCGGATGCCTTCGCGGTTGGATTCGTCGCGCAGGGCGGTGATGCCATCGATGGTCTTTTCTTTAACAAGGTCAGCAATTTTGGCCACGAGACGGGCTTTGTTGACCTGGTATGGAATTTCGGTGACGATGATGCGGCTCTTGCCATTGGCCATTTTTTCAATGGAAGTGCGGGCGCGCACGGTGACGGCGCCGCGGCCAGTGAGGTAGGCGTCGCGCACACCGGAAAGGCCCATGATGATGCCGCCAGTTGGGAAATCTGGGGCTTTGACAATGTTGCAGAGCTTGTCGTCGGAAATGGTTGGATCGTCGATCAGCGCAATGATGGCGTCGGTGACGTCGCGCAGATTGTGTGGCGGCATGTTGGTCGCCATCCCAACAGCGATCCCGGAGGTGCCGTTGACGAGCAGGTTTGGATAGCGCGCCGGCAGCACAACCGGTTCTTCGCTGGATTCGTCGTAGGTTGGCATGAAATCGACGGTTTCTTTTTCGATGTCACGCAGCATTTCCTGGGCCAGCTTGGCCATACGCGCTTCGGTGTAACGCTGAGCAGCGGCTTCGTAACCATCGATGTTCCCGAAGTTCCCCTGGCCATCGACCAGCGGATAGCGCATGCTGAAATCCTGAGCCAAACGCACCATGGCGTCGTACACGGCAGCATCGCCGTGTGGGTGGTAGTTGGCCAACACGTTCCCAACAATGTGGGCGGATTTCTTATGCGGACGATCCGGCGTCATGTTGGTTTTATACATGGAGTAGAGGATGCGGCGATGCACCGGCTTGAGGCCGTCGCGCACATCCGGCAGCGCACGGCTGGTGATGACGCTCATGGAATAGTCGATGAAGGATTCCTTCATTTCATCGACGATGTTGCGGCTTTCAATGGTGCCGTGGGTATAGTTATTATCCATAAAAAGCCTCCTTAGATATCAAGATTGTTGACGTAGCGCGCATTGGCCGTGATGAAATCGCGGCGTGGTTCGACGCGTTCGCCCATGAGGATGGAGAACACATCGTCGGCAGCCAGGGCGTCGTCGAGGGTGACCTTGAGCAGAATGCGATTTTCGTTATTCATGGTCGTTTCCCAGAGCTCTTCTGGGTTCATTTCCCCAAGCCCTTTGTAGCGCTGGATGCCCTTGGCGGTGTCGATGTCCTTGCCTTCGCTGGCGAGGAATTCTTTGAGCGCTTTGTCGTCGTAGAGATAGTGTTTCTTTTTGCCGCGCTTCACGCTGTAAAGCGGTGGGCAGGCAATGTAAACATAACCAGCTTCGATGAGCGGACGCATGTAGCGATAGAGCAGCGTCAGAAGCAGGGTGCGGATGTGCGCCCCGTCGACGTCAGCATCAGTCATGATGATGATTTTGTGATAACGGGCCTTGCTGACATCGAACTGATCGCCGATGCCGGTGCCAATGGCCGTAATCAAGTTGCGAATTTCTTCGGAGGAAAGGATGCGGTCGAGACGCGCCTTTTCCACGTTAAGGATTTTCCCGCGCAGCGGCAGAATCGCCTGATAGCGGCGATCACGGCCATCCACGGCAGAACCGCCTGCGGAATTCCCTTCGACGATGAACAGTTCACTGAACGCTGGATCGCTCACAGAGCAGTCGGCCAGCTTCCCTGGCAGGCTGGTGCTTTCGAGAGCGTTCTTGCGGCGGGTCATTTCGCGGGCTTTGCGAGCCGCTTCACGGGCACGCGCTGCCTTCACGGACTTGTCAACAATGCGCTTGGCTTCGGTTGGATGCTCTTCGAGATAGATGCTCACCGCTTCACCCGTGATGGTGTCGACAATACCGCGCACCTCGCTGTTGCCAAGCTTGGTCTTGGTCTGACCTTCAAACTGTGGGTTTGGCACCTTCACCGAGATAACCGCTGTAAGCCCTTCGCGGATGTCTTCGCCCTGGAGGTTGTCTTCTTTTTCCTTGAGCAGCTTCATGCGGCGGGCGTACTCGTTGATGGAACGGGTCAGCGCCGTCTTAAAGCCGAACTCATGGGTCCCGCCTTCATGGGTGTGAATGTTGTTGGTATAGCTGTAGATATTTTCCGTGTAAGAATCGGTGAACTGCATCGCCACATCGACGATGACGTTGTCCTTTTCCTTTTCGAAAATAATGACGTCTTTATGAAGCGGCTTCTTGCTGCGGTTCAAAAATGGGACGAACTCGCTGATGCCGTTTGGATGGTAGAAGGTCTGCTCTTTTTCTTCGCCAGGGCGTTTGTCAAAGAGTGTCAGTTTGATGCCCTTATTCAGGAAGGACAGCTCGGACAAACGCTTGGAAATCACCTTAAAATCGTAGACCGTGCCTTCTTTGAAGATCTGCTCGTCCGGCTTGAAATGAATAATCGTCCCAGTCTGATTTTCTGGGCAGGTGCCAACCACTTCCACCTCGCTGGTGATTTTCCCATAAGCGTAGGTCTGGCGATACACCTTGCCGCCGCGGCGCACTTCGGCGCTCATTTCTTTGGAGAGGGCGTTAACAACGCTCATCCCAACGCCGTGCAAACCGCCGGACACCTTGTAGCCGCCGCCGCCGAATTTCCCGCCGGCGTGGAGCACCGTCATAACCACCTCGAGGGTTGGCTTGTGCATCTTTGGATGCATATCCACCGGAATCCCGCGCCCTTCGTCGCGTACGGTGATCGAATTGTCTTCTTCAATGGTCACATCAATGACCGTCCCATAGCCAGCCAGGGCCTCGTCGATGGAGTTATCGACAATCTCGTTGACGAGATGATGCAGCCCGGCGCTGTCGGTCGTGCCGATGTACATCCCCGGACGCACACGGACCGGTTCCAGCCCTTCCAGAACCTCAATCTGCTCGCCGGTGTACTTTTGTTTAACTTGCGTTTCTGACACAGACAATCTCCTTTCAATGATTCAATACAAATAAAAAACGGGCCTGAAACGACCCTTTTGCATCAAGAACATATTTCAACATTAAAATTATAGCATAAAAACGCCCTTATTTCAAATTTAAGGCACATTTTACGCATCAGTAATGATTTTTTATTCTGAATTTAAAAACCAGCGTCAGCGACCAGCAAAAAAGCAGCAGGCAAATGACACCTGCTGCTTTTATTATTCGCTTGTCAGAAATCATCCATCAAATGGCCACTCTTTCATTTTTCACCGAAGAATCGCTACTGAATAAACAGAAGATACATAAACAGGCCAGCCGAAATCGCCCAAAGAATGCAGCTCACCGCATACACGTTTCGGCTCGCTTTCTTACCTTTCTTCGCTAAAAATTGCGAAGAAAAATAGCAGATAAAGTAGATTTGCAGCAGCAACATTGCAATCAGCGACAAATTCCAGGAACCATCCAACATCATAATCACCTCATGTTGTCACTCACTGCTCGTTGACCATTCAAATCTAATCGGCACATAGCTCTCACTGAGAACGCCATTTGTCATGGTCTGCTGCGCCGCCATGCACGAACCCATGTCAAAAACTGGCTGGATCGTTCGGATCGCTGTCTGTCCTTCTCCAACCATCCCATACTGCATGAACAGAAGAGATTCATTTTCTTCGTTGGCGGTATCATACACCATGCCTGTTTCCAAATCAACGATCGGCATGTGATACCCGCTGCCATCATTGACGCCCACCGTCATATGGCTTGCATCCAACGCAATCGGCATACTAATGACACGTTTTTCGCCAATGAGCGCCAGATGATTGTCCACTTTGAAGGACCAGGCTTCTTTTTCCAGGTCATAGACCCACAGCTCGGTGCTGATCACATTTCCTGGATGGTCCAGATCGGGCATGAAATTGTTGCCTTCTGGTTTCATGCGAACGATCAAATAGTTGCCGATCACATGTGGACTCAGCAGATTGTAACCTTGCGACAAATTGTCAACGCTGCCATCCGACAGATGCAGCCGTTTCAGTGTTCCATACTGACGCATGCCTTCCATGAGGCGGCTCCGCGTCCAAAAAACGTCCTCGTCGCCCAGCTCCACTTCCAGCGTTTCCTGTGGCGTGATAGAGATGCTGTCGAGCACCGTCGTTTTGCCGGTGTCGTGCTGATAGAGACGCGCTTCGATCTGGTCACTGTCCTTATCGCCGCGCAGCCAAATGATGTTGCCGTTCTTAAAGCTGCAATTTCCCAGCACATAGTCGGACGGCAGTGCTTTGTAAGAACCACTGTCCACACAAACGGGCTCTGCACCATCCCTGCGCTCCTGAATATAGAGATACCACTGCGGATCGCCAGCCATTACAAGTGCTGGATCCGGCTTCTCAATCCAATAAAGATAGTCGTCCTCGACCGCATAGCTTCCGCTATCCAACACATTGCCCTCGTGCTGCGGTGCAATCAGCACCTTACTGCCAAGCCGAACAGCGGCCAAATTAGCTTCATTGGTTCTTTGCTCTATAATCAGTCCTTTGGACGTCTCATAGATTGGCACATCGTTTTCATCCGGCTCAATGCCTGAATTCATTAGAATGTCATAGCGCATCGGTTCTTCGGCAAGCTGTGCCTGCGGAAGATCCAGCTGGTCGTTGTAGTCAAACCGTGCGAAAATCGCCTGCTTGCTGCCGTCCCAGGCAATTTCTCCAAACCACTCCATCAACGGACGCAACGGTACATACAAGGTGCCATCAATGCTTTTCGCCGCTGCTGCCATTTGCTTTTCGTCGCCATTCAGCCGCAGCACCTTCGAACCAACCGCGCCTTCCAGCGTGAAATCTTCATACGCGTTGGTCAGTGTAAACCGTTCGTCCTCTTTGGCCAGCGTCAAAAACATTTCATCTTGCAAGAATGCTTCCGACACCCAGGTCGTGCCATCCTGCATCAGCACTTTTCCCGACGATTCAATGGTTAAATTTTCACCGTTCACATTCAATATCGCCGCTTCAGCCATTGTCGGCACACTCATCCATCCTGCAAACACCAATCCTGCAATCAACACACAATAACGCCACATCGTTTTCATTGTTTTCGCCTCCTTTTTATTCAATGTCTTTTTCAGAATTATACCATAATTTATACTTGAAAAGTTGAAAAACCACGCAAACGACCGCCAAAACAGCGTAAACAACCTTAAAAGCAAAAAATCCCTGACCTGCTTAACCATCAGCAGATCAGGGATTTTTATTCATCATGGTTCTTTCTTTGCTGCAGGCAGCACCTTATTCATTGTCCTGCACATCCACAACCACAGCGCGTCGCAAGGTTAAATCGTTCAGCTTATGCAGTTCCTTTTCAATCGCGTCCATTCGCTGCATCATATTTCTGCGGATGAGCAGTAAAATCACAGGAACCGAAACAACCGCCACATAAAACAAAATGTTCAACACCAAAAACATACCAATCATAAAAGGTTCCGAAGACGTCACGTTTAACATCATGGTTCCCCCCTTTTCGTCGTTCGATGCATCTTTTACTCCATTATAAAGATTTCTGCCGTTGATGTCTATTCTTTTTCATAGTTCTTTTTCCGCTGCAGCCAGCGTTTGCGCAGCACTAGCACGATGCGCGGCACCACCAGCGCCGAGGCATAAAAGAGCAGGGACAGGCCCACCGCCAGACCGATCAATAACGCTTCTGAAGACATACGCATCGATTCTCCTTTTTCACGGTTTCAGTCATCGCTCAGCTGTCTGCTGGTTCCTGGGCGTCGATGAGGGTTTCGGCGACGACGCAGAGGAGAATGATGGCGGCGCCAATGAGACCCGCGGTGGTGAGGCGCTCGCCAAGTAGAAAGAAAGAGAACACCGCCGTCAGCACTGGCGCGGTGCATTGGAGCAGAGCAACGGTGCGGGAAGAGATGCCTTCGAGGGCTTTATTTTGCAGCAGATAGCCGAGCAGGGTGCAGGCCAAAGCCAGATAGAAGATGATGGCCCAGTTTGTGAGCGAAGCGCCGCGCAGGGTCAGCCCGCCTTCAAAGAGAAAGGCGCAGACAAGAGCCATCGCCATGCTGACAGCCGCCTGCACCGCGGTGAGGGCGAGAGCGTCCATTTGCTGCATGGCCGTGCCGCTCGCCACAAGAGAGCCAGCAATCAGCACCGCCGAGCCAAGGCCAACGATTTCGCCAAAGCCAAAGCCGGAGAAACCGCCGCAAAAAAGATACAGCCCCACCACAACAAGCAGCTGCAAGGGAATGTGCACCCAGCGGTAGCGCGTGCGATGAATGAGAAAGGCGAGGATCGGCGTGAGAATGATTGCCATCGAGCGCAGAAAAGTCGCCGAAGTGGCCGTGGTGAGATTGAGGGCGATGTTGTTGAGCACATAACCACCAGCGATGCACAAGGACGGCACCAGCCAAAGCCGCACCGGCACCGCGCGTACGCCGCGCACAATGCGTCGGCCAAAGACAAGCAACAGCGCGATCAGCGCAATGGTGTAGCGCACCGTCATCAGCGAATACACGCTCATCGTCTCGTAAGCCGCCTTGGAAATCGGATCGCCAAAGCCATAAAGTACACTCTGCAATAAAATCAACAAAGCACAGAACCCCACCGATGTTGTCTTCATCCTTCATCCCCCTTAACGCCAGAAAAGCACCGTTCGTATTACTGCCAGTATAGCAAATCGCCGTTGCAAAGGACAACACAGCAGAATGTTAATAAAGAATCGTTATCCGGCAGCATAAAAAAAGCGGCGGAAAAACCGCCACAGCAACGTTTTACGAACTATCTATGATCTCAAAAAAACGGCCAGTGCTTTAATTTGTCAAAATCTATGACTCTTTTCACATATCGCTTGCCAGGCAGCCATACGATCAACGCCCCAACAAGAAAGATCACTGCCGATTCAACAGTCGTCCAGCCAAAAATAGTCGATAAAACGAACATTTCAATATCCATCCAAATATAAATCACGCCATAAACAGCCAGCGCTTTATACACATCATTTTTATTTGCAGACTCTTTCCGGCATTGATAAAGCTGTACGGAAAGCAACACACAAAACAGAAGAGTTCCACCGCCAAACGCCAACAAACTCCACCAGTCAGGCTTTCCGTCACTCTGCTGCAATGCATCCATCGTCGCCAGCGAATTCGCGGCCCAATCAGCCATCTTTGATCACCTTCCTTGTTGCCAGAAAACCACTGCCTCTCTTTTTTCCAAAAAAGCATCTGAAACAGAGCGCCATCAACTACGCAAATAACCATATTCGAACTGTAAACGAGTCCAACATCAAAAGCCGTTCACTGATACATGCACACTCATATATTATGGATTTTCGAAAGAATGTACCATATTATACTCAATAATAGATACACAATCATCCATACAAACAAATTAGTATACCCAATGATCAATAAAATCATAAACACCAAACCGATGCCTGCCCAGATTGTTATTAATGCTTTTATTAATGGACGACTTTTCGTTTTCATCAAGTAATACCCTACAAAAACAACCACTAACAGACATCCATATCCCGACATTATTTTAGAAAGAATCGGTTGTTGGTCCTCAAAAATAAATCCTAAAGCATAGATTACTAAAACAACAAAAACATTCACCAACAAGAGACATGCTTTCAATTTTCGTTTTGATTTTTCATTCATGATTAAGTCTTCAAAAAACATAATACCTGTTTTTTTACTCCTCCTATGAAAAATAGCTGCTGGGCAACAAAATACACTGAAGCTTGCATCATTATTCTATACATGGATCGCATCTCTCTGCTTTTTAATGATACCATCCATTTCATTATTGTGCCGCGAAACAGCGTAAACAACCATCTCACAGCGTAAACGACATGGTATTTTCTGAAAAATACAAAAATGCACGCACAACGCCATGATTCTTGGCTTGTGCGTGCATTTTTTCTGAGAATAAATTATAAAAACAGGAGAAATTCCAGCGTGAAGAGGGTGCCATTTTGTGCAATGTTCAGCGTCGCATCGTAGGTGTCCAGAGCTTCGCGGATGTTGCTCAGGCCAAAGCCATGGTTGGTGGAGTCGCTTTTGCTGGTGATAAAATCCGAACTGTGCCGAAGAGGCGCGGTGTTGGTGATTTTGCAGTAGAGGGTTTCGGTTTCTTCCATCAGAAGAAGGTCGATGCGTTTTTCGGCCTGCGGCGGCAGACGGTCGCAGGCTTCGATGGCGTTGTCAAGCGCATTGCTAAAGATGATGCAGAGGTCGCGAGGGGCGATGGGCAGCGCTTGTTGAATGCGAATCTTCGTGGAAAAGGTGATGTTTTTGCTCATCGCCAGCGACTGCTTGGCGTTGAGGATGGCATCCAGCGCATTGTTGCCGGTGTGGATGGAGGACGCAGCTGCCTGGAACGTATCGGTCAGATCAGCGAGGTAGCGCTTGCCGCCCTGAATGTCGCCAGCA
>OGRU01000661.1_pt1 | contig 31123 bp, 28 predicted proteins | sample 1553541 | NCBI WGS metagenome assembly OGRU01 (sample SAMEA2580068, study PRJEB22360) | human gut metagenome | biome: human gut; feature: human-associated habitat; material: faeces | place: Denmark | collected 2008/2010
AGAGCCGTCATGGAGATGGTGGGTTCGCCTGCGGCGGGTACAGCCTGCGGGCTGGGGGTGTCGGGCTTGGCATAGAAGCCTTCCTCGAACTTCCTGCCCAGCTCTACACGGGAGGACTGCTGGATGTGGGCGTAGGTGTTCACCAGCATATCTGCCGTAGCGTGTCCTGTGGTGCCCTGAACGGCCTTCACATCGCCGCCGGAGATCATCAGCTGGTAGGTGGCACTGGAATGCCGCAGACCGTGAAACACAATGCGAGTGAACTCCGGGTGCTCGTCCTGCCACTTGATGAACTTTTTGCGGATGAGGATCGGCTCCATCGCCAGACCGTTGGGCAGGCGCAGGAGCATCCCGCTGTTGCGATAGCGTTCCGGCTCAACGGCTTCGTCCATTTCCAAACACTTCAACCAGTGCTTCAATTCCTCTTTCAGCACGGCTGTCATGAAGATGGTTCGGTTGGAAGATGCTGTTTTGGTCTTTTTGAGCACCAGCGTTGTGGTGCTGCCCTCACGCTTATCCTCAAATTCCTGCAGGATGCAGCCCTTGCCCGTTTTCGCCAGCGATGCCTTTTGGACACGCTGCATACACTTGTTGATGCGGAATGTGCCGGTGCCGTCTGCTCCCTCAAAATCAAGATCTTCCGGGGTCAGACCAGCGACTTCGCCCTCACGCAGTGCGCCCACCAGCGTAAGATGGACTGCCAGATGCAGAATCGGGTCCTCCATGCTGGCAAGTGCGGCCCACATCTCGTCCGCGTCCCAGATGGCGCGCTCCTGAATCGACTTTTTAGGGCTGTCCACCGGAACGGGGCTTTTGACGAGGATGCCCCACTCCACCGCATACTGGAACGCTGTCCGCAGCAGGCGGTGTACCTCGTGGATGGTCGTGCCGGAGAGAAGCCGCTGCTTCTGCTTTTCCGAAAGAACCTGCTTTTTGCCCTCAAGATACTGGCCGCAGGGCGTTTTGCTGAGAGTGGCATACAGGTCTTCCAGATGGTAAGGCTTGAGCTTTTGCATCTGCATATCGCCGATGTACGGGATGATAAGATTCTGGACGGTACCCAGATTGGATTGATAGGTGCAGGGTGCCCACTTGTGCTTGTTGCATTGCTTGGGAAGCCACTCCATCAAAAACTCTTTGACGGTGATGGTGGACGGAATCAGAAACGTTCCGTTTGCAAGTTCATGTTCGATTTGTTTTTTGCGATTTGTTGCCTCCTCTTTCGTAGAAAAACTTTCCCATTTGTTGCAGTTTTTACCCTGCTCGTCTTGGTAAGTATAGCGGACACCATAGGAGCTTCCGCGTTTCGTAATATATGCCATACGTTATCTCCTTTTTCAAGCTGCCCGGAGCCACGCATCGAAACTGTCTTTCGGGATGCGGATGCTTCCGCCTACCCGCAGAACACGGAATTCGGTGGTGCTGTTGCACAGGTTGTAAGCAGAGCGCAGGCTGATGGACAGCATCTGTGCGATCTCATCTACCGTGTACACCAGTGTTGTGGCTTTCAGGCTGTCAGTCGGAGACTTGACGGCATTGGTTTGAGTGACCACTTCCATTGTATCGTTATTCGGAATGGTCTGCAAGATGTTTTTCGTATAATCCAAAGATTTCACAGTTTCGGTCGCAACAGGCCGAGATTTGTTCATAGGCAAAACCTCCATGTTTTATTTTTGATGTAAGTTCAAAATTGCCTGCTCACTCTGCTCATCCTGCACCTTTTGCGCACTGTGAGCAGGCTGAGCAGGGCTTTTTCAAGTTGATTCTATTTTTTAATCCCACGGACTTGGAACATCAACGGGTAAAAACAGGTCAACGTCTACATTGTGAAAGCCCCGGTTTGTGCCGATGCACTTATCATCGTAGACGATGCCCAGACTTTTCTGATTATCTTTTAGATGGTGGATAAAGGTGGATGCGGCTAGCGGCTTTTCCAGGTTATCCAGACACCAGCGTTCATAGACTTTATAGAAATCCGTGGATTTGCACTTGGCCCCCTGCCGAATCTCAAAATAGCCCTCGGATTTGAGGAAGCCCAGAATGTTATTGCCTTGCTCCATCGCTTCTTTCAGATTCGCGGCGGTGCGTTCGCTGATGGTAAACTGATAGTTGTTCCGAATCAGCCGATGCAGCCCCTCCAATGCCCAAAGCAGGATACCCTCTTTTTCACCCCGCATCTTGTCAATGAGGAAAGGATCATCCACCCGGCCAACAGGTTTTTCCTTAGTGGTGAGCAACAGCTGGCGGCGATAGAAACCGTTAGACTTGTCATAGAGTGCGTGTAAGCTGCCATTCCCGAAGCAGGCAAACCGAACATACAGCGTACCCTGCACACTCTGCTGTCCTTTGCGCTCAATGTCGATTTTATCTTCCAGTGTAACAAGGGTCTTGATGTTGTTGGTCTGCGGCAGGGCCTCGGTTTTCATATCGTCATCTACCAGAAGAAGCTTATACTCCAAGTCTGCACGGGCAAAGCGGTTGGTTTCTACCTTTTGCAGACTGCCTGTGTACATACTGTTGCCGAACAATTCTCGAAGAATCAGCCCGATTCTGGATTTTCCCTCACCGCCCTTGCCGACCATCAGCAGCATTTTCTGCGCTTTGGTAACAGGCAGCAGGCAATAGCCAATGTATTCTTGTAAGGCCGGAATATCTTCTTCGTATAGCAGTTCGTTCAAGAATTGCAGCCAGCGTGTCGGTGCTGGTGCTTCTGGCACATAGGAGATGGGCAGTCGGTTCATGCAGTATTCTTTTTCAGGGGTAAAGTGACCGTCCACAAAGTATGTGCCGTTTCGGACATGGATGCGGTCTGTCTGAATCTCCGGCGACTCGGATGCACAGGCCAGTTTGATAGCCTGCACGATGTGTTCAATGCGCCGCGCTACGCTGGTGGTGGCATAATAGCGAATCTGCTCATAGATTTCCTTCTTCAGTGGAGCTTCATCCTCCACCATGCCATCCACCGTGAACAGCCTGCCTTGAAAGCAGCGCATGGGGTGCAGGCTCAAAAAGTAATCTGCGAATAATGGTTCAATAATTTTTCCGTTATCACCCACCCAGTTCCGAGCAGGTGTGTTATGCTGCTTCTTCGGTTTCTTTGCATCGTTCGATTGCTTCTCCAAGGGCGGTCACTTCCTTTCCGTTGAGTAATTGTTGCTTTTCATTTGGACTTCCCTGCAAAAGAATATCCAGTAGATATTGCACACGGTCTGCATAGTGCAGACTTGCTACAAAACAAGGATGCAGGGATGCTTCTGGATTTTTGGGTGCATAGGCCATGCGCCAATTTGCTAGCAGAGAACGATAGCCACACAGGATTTTGTAGAATTGCTCTTTCGGACTTAGCGGTTTTTCCACCGGCTTGCAGGGAAGTGGTTGAAAGTTATCTGTTGTAGAAAGTCCAAAATCTGCAGCCAGCTTTTCAGCCGCTTGTAGCAGGGACAGTTGAAACAGTTTTGCGGTGAAGTCTATCACATCGCCATCCGCTCCACAGCCAAAACAGTGAAACCGAAAATCCACTTTCATGCTGGGATTGCGGTCTGCATGGAATGGACAGCAAATCATGCTGCTGCGGTTTGGACGAAAACCATAGGCTTCTGCGGCCTGCCGGGTGGTGATATTCAGCTTTACGATTTCAAATAAATTGTTGTTCTTGAAAGTTGGCCTCCTTTACAGTTCCATGCCATGACTGCGCTTCTTTGGTTTGGTGCATGTCTGCTCACGCTGTGCGATTTCTTCCTGCCGCTGCTGCAGCTTTTGCAAAACGGACGGGCGGGAATCTTCTTTGATTTGCTCCATGGCCGCTTTTTTCACCTCTGGGATATAGAAGAACTGCGTTCCTCTTGAAAGAAGGCTCTTGATTGCCCCAATGATATTTTTCCGCAGGCAGAGTATTTGTTCTTCTGCATATTTTCTGGTGCGGAAGTCTGCAATTCGTTCTGGTTCCATTAACCATTCCAAATGTTGATCAATTTCATTTACAGTTTCCTGTAATGCTTTGTTTAATCCAACATCGGAAACCGCAAGGACCGCTTGGTCATAAGAACCATTTACCGCATCATTAAACAAATCATTTACATCTACCCATTGCGAAAACAGTTCTTCTAATTCGTTCTCCTGGCTTTTAATTTTTTCATTGTTTTTCAAAATCTCTTCAGATTGCCTTATCGCCTGATTGAATAGTTCAGCATATTCATCTCGCTGGTTACGGCAGTCTTCCAGCAATCCGACGTATTGAATACTTTGTTCCTGCAGTTCTTTCTTTTGTTCTGCAATCCGTTCATTTTGCCTTTTCAGGATGTAGTCCTGCTTTTCCAGATAAGCCTGTCCGCCGTATTCCGGCACTTCGTCCAGTTCCAGACCATGGCGTTTGGCAATCTCAAACAGCATCGTGCGGCAGGCTGCATCAAATGTGATTTTGCGGTTGTTGTAGCGTCCAAGGGGCTTGTCTGGTTTTGGCAGTTCAAAACCCAATGCTTCCAATGCCTTTTCCTGCTGCGGAGCAATCTCGCCATACTTATTTTCACAGTCAAACACATGCCGTTCGTGGATGTGCGGAGTCCCCTCATCCAGATGCAAGGCCCAATCCAGAATGTGAACGTGTTTGCCGAAACGCTCATGGAACTCATCCATAAATTCTGTGGCGATTTGAAAAAGCTCTTTGGGCGAAGCGTGGCTCTCAAGCGTTCCAAGCTGATAGATGCTTTCTTCGGGGCAGGTTTTCTTGCTGGTAAGCAAATCTTCGGTGGAGCGGTTTCGCTCGGTGTGCCGGATTTTGGCGTTGCGCTCATTCTGTCTTTCGGTGAAGTTGGTGTAATGGAGTTTGTAGTAGAGCTTTTCGACTTCTTCAAAAGTGTCGGCCAGACTTTCCTCACTCTTGGGCTGCAGAGCAGAGCGGATGCCGTTGTAGCAATCCCAATAGATGTTTTGCTGGACACGTTCCGGGTCGATATGCTCGCTGTTGGCAATTTCAAAACTGCGGTCATTGTGCTTTGGGTTATAAGTGCCGTGCTTTCCGGCGCGGCCATTGTGTCGGGTCAGTTTCAGCGACCATCTCTCCTTTCTGGGGTTACGCAGAGAGCGCCGTGCGCGGGGTAGGGGCAACGCGGTGCAGCGGAGCTGCAAATCTGCCGCCTGCTATGCGCCAGATAATACCCAGTAGGATATGACGCACAGCATCACATCCACTGGGCAAGGCTGCCGCCCTTGACCCGCGCAAAGATCTGCGATCTCTGCACTCTTGCGCCGAACAACCTGACAGACAAGACTTTGCGAAGTCCTCTCTGCCAGCTTGCCCGGTTCTTCTTCGGTGTCGGTCTGCCTGCAAGCGGTTCCTGCCCGATCTCCTCCGGTGTATGGCTTCTTCTTGGTGCGCTCATATCATGGCGGCACTTCTCCGAAAAAGCATAGTGGCTTGCAGCCGATCATGTGGTTTTCAAGGTGCACTGTGATTTTGTAAGAAGTTGAGGGCTTTCAAAAATGCGAGTAAGACTGCTTTTGAAAGTAGTTCCCACACCTTATACAAACTTAAAGGGGTGTTTTTAAACGGGGGCTTATGAAAATTCTGAAAATTTTCACTTTTTCAAACAACCTCCTATACCTATAACATTCTAAAATGGGTGTTTGGCATACAGATTTTCAAATTTTGTTGAACTGCCTAATTTTAGAATATAGATTTTGTTCATTATCCACTTATAGAACTAGCGGAAAGCCGTTTTACAAAAGATTTTGAAAGCCTCTACACTAATAGGAATCCGCAGGACCGTTTTGGAATACAGTTTTGAAAATTTCACAATTTTAGACAAAAAGAAAAACGGCAAAGCAGATAAAATCCACTTTACCGTTTTAGAAGATATTCTATTACGCTGCGATTGCGTTGGCGTTGACCTGTTCAATGGTCTTGCGAATACCAAGCCATACACTCAAATCTGTAAAGACCTCTACGATGCTTCCCTGATCTGTAAAAGGCGGCTCCTGCAAAACGGAGAGGTCTTTCATCATGCCATTATGTACGATGTACTCGACAATCTGGTTGACAAAGTAAATCTGTCGGCTGTCGAGGTTAGCACCATCCAGATATTGCGAAAATGCAGCTTTCGCCGCAGCCATATCAAGACCAACGATTTCCCGCACGAATTCTCCCAAAGGCTTTGTGCCATATTCGGCTTCATAGTCCTCTTTTGTGCCAACCTCACTCCAAAGAATTTTTTCGAGTTCTTTGACATCTTCGGCAGTGAGCGGGATGTTGCCTTTCAGTTTGGCAATGGCTGCATTATCCTGATGCTGCCGTACATAGTACTCCGCTTTTGCCTTGTAATTTTTCAGATCATCGTTTTCCAGCTCGGCCTCCTTCCATTCTGTCGAAAGAATTTCGTCCGAGAAATCTGTGGTGTACCGTACACGCTCGATGGGAATGTACTTGATCAGGTCACGCAACTCTTTTCGGATGTGCTCAAACTCGTTCACATCGGCAGTTTTGATATAGTCGGTCTGGATAATTTTTTCAAGCAACGCACGTTTCTGATCAATCTCTGGAATATTGGACACGCTCGCAACCGCTTTCGCTTTTTTCAGCAGCTCGCTGCGGCCACGGGTATAGGGCTTTCCGGCAAGATATGCCAATTCGATGCCGTACAGCAGCGCATCAAAACGCAGCGCTTTCGGGTCGTCCGTTTCCGGTTCGATCAAGGGTGCAAGCTCCTCCCGGGCAATCAAGGTGTCTGCATACGTTAGAGCATTGTAACTGTTCTTGTCCGCATACAACTCGACATATTTCAAATGTTGCTTGACCGCAAAATTGTCACGATTCAGCTTCTGCACCTGACTGACCATGTGCTCCACCAGTGAAGTACGGAATGCTTTCAGTTCTTCCGTTTGGAACTGCATATCCTGCAATTTATACGCAATTTCAAACTGCAGGCCGAAAATCGCGCCCTGAACGGCAATCATATTCGGGGTGGCATTTCCTTTGTTCATGCGGAAAAATTCAAAATTTCCGCAGAAGTCAAAAATGTAGAACTTCTTTTTATCCTCACCATCCAGAAGCCCCGGACACAGGCGGGTGCCGCGGCCGATCATCTGCCAGAATTTTGCCTTGCTCAGAACCTTTTTGAAAAAGACCAGATTCAATACCTCCGGCACATCGATGCCGGTGTCCAGCATATCCACCGAGATGGCAATCTGCGGCAATTTCTTCGGGTCTGAGAATTCGTCAATGGCACTCTGCGCATAATTGAGCCGATTGTCGATCACCATGGCATAGCCGTTCATGTGCGGATATTCCTGATTGAACACTTTGAGAATCTCTTCTGCGTGGTCGTGGCTCTTGGCAAAAATAATCGTTTTTCCGATTTTGCTGCCGTAGTCGATTTTCAAGGCGTTCTGCATCACGACATTCAAGACCTGCCGAATGGTGTCCTTGTTGAACAGCCAGCTGTTCAGAGCAGATGCATCAATGCTGGCCGGCAGGTTGCCGTTTTCATCCTCAAAGGTGTTTTCGTAGGCTTCCCGTTCTTCGTCCGAAAGTTCATCGTAGGTGATGCCTTTCTTCATGAACTTTACTTCGCTCTCCACCGAGAGGAAGTCAACCAGAAAGCCATCCTTGACGGCCTGCGCCAGCTCATAGCCATAGGTGGGCACACCGTTTTCGAGGTCAAAGATCTCGTAGGTGTTTTTGTCGATCTCATCCTTGGGTGTGGCGGTCAGGCCAACCAGCGGTGCATCGAAATAATGGAAGATGTCGCGGTATTTATTGTAGATGGAGCGGTGCGCTTCATCGCAGATGATCATATCAAAATGGCCACAGGTGAACAACTTGCCCTCTGCATCGTGAACGGAATCAATGCAGTTCATCATGGTCTGATAGGTCGAGAACACGCAGTGTGCCGTAAAGTTGTCTTTGTCCTCGCAGAGGTTCGTCACGGAAAGCTCCGGCAGGAGGTTGACAAAGCTGCGCTTTGCCTGGGTCACAAGACTGTTGCGGTCAGCCAGAAACAGCACGTTCTTGACCCAGCCATGCTGCAACAATACATCCACCAGTGCAATGACGGTACGGGTCTTGCCGGAGCCGGTTGCCATGACAAGCAGGGCTTTCCGTCGATTCTTGCGGCCAAAGCTGTCACAAACTGCCTTGATGGCACCTTCCTGATAGTACCGTCCGGCAATGTTTTTGTTTACATCCACATTGGCAAGGCTGGTGCGCATTGCTTGCAGATTGAACCATTTTTCAAGGTCGCGCTTGGAGTAAATGGAAGCGACTTTGCGCTCAGGATAGATATTGTCCACGATTCGGGTGTCGAAACCGTTGGTCAGGAATACCACCGGGCGGCGGCCAAACTGCTTTTCGAGAATATCTGCATACAGCTTTGCCTGCTGACGGCCTACTGCAACATCCTTACAGGTGCGCTTTGCTTCGATCACCGCCAGCGCACGGCCATCATCGCCGTACAGGACATAATCTGCATAGCCGATACCGCTCTTGTTGGGCATCCCGGGCAGAGGAACCTCGTTGACCCAGTTTTTGCCCTCGACCCACCCGGCATCGGTGAGCATGGAGTCGATATACAGTTTCCGGGTCTTGTATTCCGAAAGTTCCAGCGGCTTGGGCACATAGGTGGGCTGCTGCGTTTTGCGGCGGGCGGTCAGCTGCGCCTTGAGTTCAGCGTTTTCTTTGATGAGTGCATCCAAGTCCACATCCGGCAGGGCGGGCTGTGCAACGGGTGCAGCAGGCTGTTGTGTGAGCAGGGAAGCGTCAAATTTCTTTTCCTGATAGCTTGTTCCGTAGCAGTACGCCACGAAATCAAGGAACAGAAACAGGTTTTCAAGGCAAAGCTCCGCCTGTTCCCGGCTGATGCTGCGGCTTCCGTGGGCGGCATCGTTGCCACGCTTGCGGATAAAATCCATCCGCCGCCACAAATCATCGTCGACAATGTCGTGAAACTCTTCTGTACTCATCAGGCTGATGAGCTTATCATCCCACGGCTTGACGAGGGAGCTGTCCACCGAATACATCCATTTGACTGCAAATTCCATGGCACGGCGGCAGTCCAGCACAGCGGTGGCCGCATCAATGGGCAGGATCCTCTCCGCAGCGATCGCCGCATCCGCAAAGCCGGAAAACTGCGGGTCATCCTTCAGAAAGTCAAAGTTGGTCATGGTGGAGGCTCCTTCCATGTACGTTACTGACAATACTTTATCAATTCCGGGAAATGGTCACGAATGACCCAACGTTTAAACGCAGCAAAAGGTTTATTCCATTTCAAACTCATACTGATTAAACATTCGGCATCAATTTTATCTTCTCCGTCTGCCTCTTGATATTCCCGGAGACTTTTTTGAAATTTATCCAGCTCATCTGCTACATCGCCACGAAGCATTTTTGCCTCTGCAATTTTTTGTGGTGTTGAGCCGTAATAAATTTCTTTCAAAAGCGCAACCGTATGCTGCGTTTTTGTATCATCATTCAGTGCAGTAAATGTCAACTCACTTGGTTCATACACACCGCCGTATCGACGAAATGCGATTTTTTCATCAATGGCCACCTTGGTACAATCCAAAATGGGAACAAATCGATCATTTTTGATATTGTTGCAGTGTGTGCAAGCCAGAAAAATATTGTTCCAGTCAAATTTTAAATCTATGTCATCATGATGCGGCACCAGATGCTCGATTTGAATGGATTTCAATCCTTTTTGCTCACAGAGATAGCACTTATGTGCAAACATTTCTTGAAGAGCATCATTCACTTCAGGAGTATTGTAAGTTCCCGATGGCTTGACTTTTTCGCTTTTTAAGGATGCAATGGCAGCTTGTGCTTTTGGAGTGCCCTTTCGTTCGATTTTAACCATCAGGAAACCTTCTTTCCCTCGATTTTTTCAAGAACTTCTTTTGCGTCTTTCAGCTCAATGCGAAGAGCTGCACGTTCCGCACGTTGTTCATCAGAAAGATCGGCTCGGCCATAAAGTTCTTCATAACGCTGTGCTTTTTTCTGCGTTTCGTCCGAATACGCTTCTGCGTCCAAATATCCTTCTGCAATATCATCCACAGAATAAGAGGAAAAGTCTGTGAACTGCACTTGTTTTTCTAAATCATAGATGCAGGCATTGCTAATAGAATTAAGAATATATGCCGAATGTGTTGTGACAACAAACTGGATTCGCGGGAAAAATTCTGTCAAGAACGGAAAAATTTTACGTTGAAGTTCCACATGAAGGTGAGTTTCCAGCTCATCAATTAGCACAACACCCTCTACATCGTACTGGCTCAACTCACCTTTCAATAACCAGTTGCGATCCATACGGAGGATAAGGTCAGCAACAATCCCAATAATGGCAGAATAGCCATCGGAAAGTTCATCTAGGCTGTAAGGATTACGTCCATTTTGTTCGATAAGAAAGTTATAATTTCTATAATCATAAATTAGTTTGATGGAATCATCGTCTAAAAGCACTTTCAGCGCATTCTCAAAGCGTTCAAACCATGCGGCGATTTTTTCTTCAACATTCAAATCATCTTCGTTTTTAGCATAGGCTTGTTGAGTTTTTAGATGAACCATATATTTCAAAAGGATTCGAGAAGGTTCGTCTGTAACTCTATAATAATTTTCAAGCTTTACATCTTGCGCACCGATGACACGTTGTATAACAGACTCCCGATCCGCAGAAAAATATGCGGTAATAAAATTTCCCTGTGCATAAATTGTATCAATCGCATCTTCGTTTTTGAATGCGAGAACTAAGCCGCTATTATATCTTTGAATACGTTGTAAATCTTTTCTGACTTCTTCCGTAGCCTTATATTTTTCATTTTCGGTACTTGCATTTTTTACTTTTAAAATATCAGCCTCATACCATTCTTGATATTGTCCGGTTAAATCATTTAGCTTTCCATCATTGATTGCCTGCAAATAGCTTTTCATAGCTCGTAGCACAGAAGTCTTACCAGAACCGTTTTTACCAGTTAAGATAAGGTGCTGCCGCTTTTCAGAATTCAACTTGATCGTAATGTTTTCCAGGTGGCGAACCTCATTGATTTGGACTTCTGTGATAAAGTGTTCCATATCTTTACCTCACTGTCTTTGTAATGGAGTAGCATTTTTGAAAATCTTCCATGCAGAAGCGCACAGTTCTGCACCGAAAAGTTCTTCTGCCAATTGCTTCTGGTGTTCGGGCTTCAACTTTCTGATGGAATCCAGTGCTTTTATAACATCATACTTCGCATTTGCATAGTCTTTTTGCTCTTCGTGGGTCATACTGGCTGCTCCTTTCAGTGAAAATCAGTGGTTTGAGTTTATTATACCTCTTTTATAAAGCGTTGCACAGTGCTTTTGGAAAAGAATTCTATATCAAAAGGCTTATGGGCTACGGCACTCCCTACGAACAATTTTGATTTGTCGACCTCGGCTGCAAAGGCATAATATTCTTTTTGAACAGACAGCGGCGGAAGAATTATCATAAAGTTAGAAACGATTGGAACATTAAGATTCGGCATAGTTTGTCCAACAGCCATATCTTCAATTGTTTTCTTGAAAGTAGGAAAGGATATTATTTTTGGATGTAGTCTGCTGTTACCACACCAGTTGGCCGTAGCAAAAGGCTTCCTGTTCCACAAAGTAATCCTTCTCTGTCTACAACAGCACAACGCCCCATTTCGCCTCGTCGGCCTAAGACAATATCGTCTTTCTTCAAGTGATACGAGACCAACTCAGAATATTTTTCATCGGTCAAAGTCAAATCGTTATCCACAATAATTTTTCCGTCGATGATATGAGACGGATTTACCAGTGGATGCCCACCTGTTACATAGTCTTCTTTATGCAGCAAGGAACCGAACGGCCCTATCTTTATGTCGGCTAATTCAGAGAGTTTTACTTTTTTCCAATGCAACGGATTGTTTACAGGGTCGCCAAACATCTCGACAAATCGAGCTTTGATAAGCTCGTCCAGCTTGGTGAGCTGCTCTTGGCGCTGTTGAATCATGTCGGTGAGTAAATTCAGCTTTGTCACAATGCTTTTCTGCTCAATTATGGACGGTATAGGTATTTCAATTTTTAGAAGATTGGCTTTTGTCAAACTGGGGATAGTCACCGTTGTGTTCAATTTCTCGAAATCGAAATAGCGGCAAAAGTAAAAAAGGTACTTTGGAAGGAGGACTTCTTTTCTGGCAACAAGCCCAAATGCAGTATCCACATTCCAAAATGGTTCCTCTACATAATATAACTTATCAATAGACCCCTTTCTTGGAATCAGTACAGATGGTTTGTTATATGCATAACGATCTATGTATGTCATAATTCCACCAGAACCATAAACTGGAATATTTCCTGTGCCAAACTGCTTGTAATCACTCCCATTTTTTATTGTGAGAACTTCATGTAATTCCCTATACTCTACCCCATCTGGACAAAGTTCTTTAATTAGTTCATTTAGTCTACTCATTCCGTTTCACCACCACTCTCAATCATATATGGATTCCACATATCGACAATCTTCTCTTTCTCTTCATCAATATCTGTATTGTTAGATTTTCTCTATATTAATTTAGTTCAATTTACTCAGTAGTCTGTAATTCCTCATTCTACAGAATATGCAGTACATAACATAGCAAGTGTATAGTAATACATATCTTCTTGCTTCTGTATTAGAGATTCATCAAAATTGTCAACTCCTGGCAAATCTTTAAATGTATGACAAGCATCAATAATGATTCTCATTGTCCAAAATGTCATAATTTGTTCGTCACATGTTCCAAGATTGCACTGCCGAAATACCATATCCACTGGTGGTTCTATTTGATCCCTACAAAGTCCCAACTCTTCTGCGTGCTGATAACTCCGCATATAAGAATAAAGTGGATCTATATGGTCAAAACTACGCAAAGGAATTTTTGACTGACTACCATACCATTCACTTTTTTCCAAATTTTCAAATATATATGGATTAACATCCTTCACCTCTTCTTCAGCCCACCGTTCGAAGGCTCGATGAAGATATTTAGCACCATCATATAGAATATTTCGACCAAATTCAAAGTTTTCTAAATCAGTCTGCAATTTTTCTAATGCAATCTTAACTGCATCCATTGATATTTGAATATCTACCACATTTGCTTGGCGAAGAATCTCCTCCTGCTGTTTTTGAGAGCAACGTAAAAAACGAGTTGTAATGCTACGGTAGTGCTTTCTCTTTAGATTTAATTTTGCTGCAATTTCAGCAAGAGGAAGGTATTCCACTTCATCATCGTTATCAATTAAAAACACCTTCGCAACTTCAAACACAGCCAACTTTTGCGCTTTTTCTTCAGCTAATTCATGTTCTTTTTCGTGACGACGTTCAAGTCTATAAATAATAACCGTAAGAAAAATACTTACAATTAAAGAAATAAAATCAATTGACAACCCTATACTATCACTGTGTTCAAGAATCCAGTCATACATTATCACTTTATTCCCCCTCAATCTCCGCAATGATCTTATCAATCTCATCACGAAGTATCTGCTCTCGAGCCACAATTTCCTTGATTTCTGCATTCAACTTCACAATGTCAATTTTCTCTCTGGTATCCTCTACCTCAACATAAGTGGAAACCGACAAATTATAATCATTCTCTACGACTTCTTCATAATTTGCCAAATGTGAGAAATGCAAAATCTCCTCTCTCTTTGCAAATATATCTACGATGTGCTCAATATTCTCTGGTGTCAATTTATTATTGTTTGTTACCTTCACACACTCATTTGTGGCATCTATAAATAAAACCTTATTATCAGTTTTATTTTTCTTCATAACCATAATACATGTTGCAATGGACGTACCAAAGAACAGGTTATTCGGCAACTGGATGATACAATCTACATAGTTATTATCAATCAAATACTGACGAATTTTCTTCTCTGCACCACCGCGATACATAATGCCTGGAAAACATACAATAGCAGCCGTTCCATTAGATGCAAGCCAAGACAGGCTGTGCATGATAAATGCCATATCTGCCTTGCTCTTCGGTGCAAGCACACCAGCCGGAGCAAATCGAGGATCATTGATCAAAAGTGGATTTTCATCGCCTGCCCACTTAATTGAATAAGGTGGGTTAGAGACAATTAGTTCAAATGGCTCATCATCCCAATGCTGTGGGCTAATCAATGTGTCCTCACAGGCAATATTAAATTTATCAAATCCCACATCATGCAAAAACATATTGATTCGACATAGATTATAAGTGGTAATATTGATTTCCTGTCCGTAGAAACCGTTACGAATCGCATCCTTACCAAGAATTGACTCAGCTTTTAAAAGTAAACTTCCACTACCACAGGCTGGATCGTATACTTTGTTAATCTCTGTCTTCCCTACAGTTCCAAGCCTTGTAAGCAATTCTGATACGTCAGCTGGTGTAAAAAATTCACCACCTGATTTTCCTGCATTGGACGCATACATTGTCATCAAATACTCATATGCATCGCCAAAAGCATCAATTGAATGATCCTTCACATCTCCAAGGTTCATATCACCAACACCATTTAAAAGCTTAACCAACTTTTCATTGCGCTTTGCCACTGTCGCGCCTAGCTTATTGCTATTGACATCATAATCATCGAAAAGTCCTGCAAAGTCGTTTTCTGCCTCACTTCCCTTGGCTGACTCCTCAATATGACGGAAAACGCGCTCAAGTGTTTCATTCAGATTTTCATCATCTGCTGCCTTAGCACGGACATTGCAAAACAACTCACTCGGTAAAATAAAAAAGCCTTTTTCTTCTACCAGTCCGTCACGAGCTTCCTCTGCATCCTCATCTAGCATTTCTGCGAAATCAAAATCTGTATTTCCTGCTTCAATCTCACCGCTATTTATATAATTACATAGGTTTTCAGAAATATAACGATAAAACATCGTGCCAAGGACATAATTCTTAAAGTCCCATCCATCAACCGCTCCACGCAGTTCATCGGCAATCGCCCAAATGGCACGATGCAGTTCGTCTCGTTCCTGTTCTTTTTTGGTATCAACCATTCTTATTCCTCCGTTACCTCTCTGGCATAGTACCAGAATCTCTTACCTTTTTTTCTATCAATTTCTGATCATATTAAAATTCAACTACGCTTTCAATACAATTTTATTATAAATATCGTAATTAAAAAAGTCAATGTCTTCAAATATTCCTAACTGATTTAAAAGTTCAAAAATTAATTATATTGCCGTACATTTAATGCCCTCTCGGGCTAACCACTCATTTTCACAAACTAAAAGAGATCTTCACGCTAGCAGATGCATTTTTGTGTCAATGATACATCCAACTACTCAGAATAATTTAAAACGCAATTAATATCCATATATTTTGTCTTAATAATATTTAGGTATTTTCGTCCTACATAAACTTACGATCGTTGTCCCAATAATATAAAACAATACGGATCTCAATATCATCCATCGTTGTTTGTAATACCCTTCCATCCTCAGATAACACTAAAGCTTTATCCAAATTATTGAGATTTAAAACTCTAATTTGCCCGTTCTCACGTGTAAAAGCATAGCCATTCACAATCATATCTGCTCGATCTGCAATTTCTCTAATTTTGTCCATACGCCAACCCCACTTCCTTAATAGGCTTCAAAAATTTTGAAACATCAATATATAAGTTCTCCAAAATTGGAACTAAATCAATGTATTCCTCCTCCAGCCTTTGGTTATGCTTATATTTTGCCATTACTACTAGATAGCCATCATCCCATTCTTTTATAGAAGTAAAATATTCCAATGAATACGGTCCACGAAAACGAATTATTTTGTTTCCATATTGAAATTTAATCATATCCTTATCATTGCTAAGATACGCTTTTTCAATGTCCATTCGTTATCCCCCCTACTTTCAATGTTAATCTTTTTACAAGTAACTCATTTCTACCGAGATAGAACTGCATCTTCACAAATAATTTGCCATGTGTCAATGCCCTCTCGGGCTGATGACTCATTTCTACGAGGATACTAAAATGGAAGAAGAAAGAAACGAATTAGTGTCAATGCCCTCTCGGGCTGATGACTCATTTCTACCGGTGGAAAAAGCATTGACGTCATATACGACGATCTAAGTGTCAATGCCCTCTCGGGCTGATGGCTCATTTCTACGGTACCCCTTCAAAAACCTAGGTTTTATGCGGTTTCCAGAGCCTGTTTTTGCAGGTATTTGTCAGAATATTCTGACAGGTCCTCTTTTTCGTGCATGTTTACAATTTGGACATATTTAACACGCCAAATCTTCCCAAACCCTGAGTTTACTATAGCACAAAACTATTCCTCTGTCATCCTATTTTTTCATTTATACTCTCTTTAATTCTGGCGAGAAATACATTAAGTCAACATTTGCACCCACTTCCCATGGATTACAACTAAGTAATAAAATATGGGATGTTGGTGGATTTGTAACCACATTTAATAAGCCCCTCTGTTCAAACTGTTGATCAAGTTCTGATCTGCTGAAACACTTGGGAAGCTCTTTTAAAATTTGCAATACTTTTGCTTCCTGATCATCTGACAGATTCATCCATATTGAACTGACAGCTGGTGGAATTACCACTGGTGTATTACAAAAGCGCTCCCAATCATTCGGATGATCTGCAAAATATTTTTTGATTTCGGTTCTTTTCTCATCGGTAACAATTTTACACCACTCTCCATCTACACACTCGCTCCTTATTTGAATCTTCATTTTGGGTGTAAAAGCTTTTTTCAGAAAGACCCACTTTCCAATTTGCTCTCCTTTTTTCCAAAATTGCTTTCCATAACCGCTATCTTCCTCTGCATATTTCGCTTTGATATCAACAACTTGCCAATATCCTACACTATACTGCGTAACCCAGTCACCTATTTGAAACATCTGCCTGCTCTATTCCTCACATTTTTTCTTATGTACTCTTATATACTTACTTTTGTACTTCCAATCCAAGTATATTATAAATATAATACCAAGTAAAGTCAAATTTTTTGCATATTTCAAGACTCTTCCAGGTCGCCACATAAAAAACGGCACAGCCCACTTTCGCAGGCCATACCGTTTCGGTTTATCACATTATCATATTGTATAGCATAAAAATTACTGCTGCTTTTTGCTGTCGTTTAAAATTGCAGTAAAGAATGCAAGCGCCAGACCTTGTCCCCATCCCTGGATCCAAGCCTTCGGTACGCCCATATATCCCTCGCGGTCTTTCATAACTGCTGTGCCGCCTGATACGTTCAATACTCTTCCATCTGCGGAAACATTATCTAAAATGCCTTTTAATGCCTTCTGAACATACTTTGCATGAAGCGGATTGTTCATCTCTACCATTGCTGCTGCGATACCTGCTGATGCAGATACTTCCTCGTATGCTTCCTCATCATCGAGAATTGTTCTCCAGAGACCATTTTCTGTCTGAACGAGTTTCAATGCTGCAAGCTGATCGCGAAGTGAGCACTCTACGTCCATGCAAGGTGGGAACAGATACCAGTCATACAGATTCTTCTTTACCTGAGACATGGTATATGCTGCCCATGCATTAGCACGGCCCCAGTAAAAGCCTGACATGTGATCTTTATGAACGTTGTTGTAGCCATGATACCACAGGCTTGTCTCTTTGTTCTGCAGATACTGAATATGCCAGTAATACTGATTTAAGGAATCGTTGATGATGTCCATTGCCTGCGGCTGATACTCCATAAGTGCTGCATCTTTCGGATCATCTGGATTAAGCATACGAAGCTTTGAACCAACGCGAAGCATTAAGAAAGCTGCCATAAAAAGTGTATCTGCCCAGCACTGCTCTGGGAAATCGTTGTTGCTTGAAACGGTGTGCTGCAATACATGATCACCAAAACGAAGTGCATCGTTTCTAAGGTAATCAATCTTACTCATAACAAGATCCCAGTACTTCTTGTCGCCTGTGTACTCATAAAGAGTGATCAGGCAGTGACCCATTGCGCAAGTATTTACATTCCATGACGGCAGACCCATCTCGATGTACTCATCTACCCAGTTCTTTAAAAATTCCATGTACTCTGTTTTTCCGGTTGCCTTATATGCCTCTGCCAGTCCATAATAAGCCACACCACACGGCCAGTCCCATGTCAGATCCATGGTCATCGTCTTCTTTGCCACACGGTCAATCGCAGACAAAATTTCTTCATTGTCGAATGAAACCTTCATGTTTTCCTCCTGATTATAAAATCTTTGTTGCAAATGGTGCAAGCTCTACAGTTACATCACCCTTTGCAGTCTTAATTATTGTCTTCTGTGTGTCACCACTGTTGTTGATGACTACCAGCTTATCAATTTCCTCATAATATGCACACTCAGTATACAGGTTGTCACAGATATAATCTCTTACCTTATCTTCCTTGCCAAGAAGTGTTAACAGCGCTCTCATTAAGAAACGTGTAGACTCCTTTGATACGCGGAAGGATGACAGATACATTGCCTTACCTGCACCAAACTGATTCAGTGTAATAAGCGGTGTCTTTCCATTAGCAGCCAGTACGCTTACATTTGCGCTCTTGCAGTAAATGCCCGGATTTTCTACCATTGATTCACCGATATTTGGTGTATCTTCCATAACAAATGTGCCTTCTGTAACTGGATTTACATACTTTCCAATGCACTTTTTGGTGCCAAGATCCTTGTCAATGCCAAATACAGGTGCTAACTGGAAGAAACTTCCATTTGCCCATACAGCAGACGGATCATTTACGCCAAGCAAACCTCCACCGTTGTGAACGAATGCAGTCAGTGCCTCGATTACACCAGCTTCCTTCCAATAATCTCCGCCGCTCCATGCACTGTTTGCAACACCTGCGTTAATGATAACCTTTACATCCTCTGGAATACCATTTGCTAAAACATCATCAAAGCTCATAAACTGTACGTCAAACGGAAGACCTGAAATTGCATCAAGAAGATTTGTCAAATCAACCTCTGGATGCTCATGCAGATGACCGCTGCAGATCCATGAACGAAGTGAACCCCATGCAGTAAGCACTGCTACCTTGCCTGGCAATGTATATGGCTCACATGATGCGTTTAAGCTCTTTAACAGACGAAACTCATCTGCTACCTGTGCAATGTAATCACAGAAATCCGGGAATGGCTCTACAAGATGCAGATATCCGCCCAGACCAATACGGTCTACTGGCTTACGAAGAAGTGCACGACGCACATTTACCCAGTAACGACTTGCATCCAGCTTTGGATTTCCGCCCGGTGCAAATGTTGGCTCACCTGTCAGACCAGTCGGGAACAAATATGGATGGAAACGAAGCTCATGCGTAACACCATCTACACCTGCGCAAAGACGTGCCTCAAAGCCATTGAATACGCACTTAATCAAACCATCAAAGCCAAACTCCTTAAAGCGCTTGGAATACGGCTCTACACCGATCCAGCTGTCATCATAGAAAACATAAGCTTTCTTTCCATAGCTGTGAACAATATCGATTAACTTCTTTCCGAAGCTTACAACAAATTCATTGATAAAATCCATCCATGCTCTATACTTCTTAGACGGAACATTATGGGTGGAGGTATAAAGTCCTGCATTGACAAAATCCTCAGATGTCATCGCATAGCCATACTTCTTCTCAAATTCCTTGAGCGCTAACGGTGTGGTTGTCATTGCATATGAACCCCAGTCAGAGAATGCATCTCTGCAGTTTTTGTCATCCTTCCAGAACCATGCAAAGTTGTAGAACATGGAAGTAAAACGAACTACTGTTGTATCTGGATTTTTCTCACACCACTCTGTCATCCACTCTATCATATGAGCCTGTGTCTCTGGGTATCTCGGGTCAACTGCCATCAGATGTTCCTTGTCACCCCAATCATTTGTGATGTGATTATACATGGAAATCTCTTCCCAAAGACGAACTGCAAGGAAGTTTACTGTATAGCTGTGCCACGGTGTTGCACCAGTAATAGTTACTGTTTCTGCCTCAGAATCAAAGTTCCAGCTCTTGATCTCCTCGCCTGTGGTACGGTCAAAAACCTGCCAATATTCCAGTGCTTCCTCTGACTTATTGAGCTTAAACTGCTGAGTAAAATATCCCTTTAATGGGCTGATCACTACTGTATCAGACTCTGCCATAACAGGCTCGCTCATTAAAAAGTTTTGCTGAAGTTTATCCATATTCTTTTTCGCCCATGCATTATCGGCACGGATTACGCAGATCGTAGAGTAAATTCCATACCCTGCCTTTGTAATATCTTCAGAAAGCTTCGTACCATCGCTGTCGCGAATAACGTCTGCTCCCCATTTTTCTGCCATTTTTAATGTCAGGCTCTCAAAACCTGCTTCACCCGGCAGCGTAAAGCTGCCTTTCTTTATTTCTGCCATCTCATCCTCCCTTTCCTGAAAAGCTCACAGCTTCTCACACTTTCGGTAGTTACCCTTATCATAACCGAAATAATTGATCAATTCTAATCATATTGTTGCCTTTTCTTTGCAGTTTTGACGAAATAGCGTGTCTTTGTCATTCTTTTCACATACATTTTCAACAAAGCAGTTTAGAAGTTTGTTTCATGCTTGCAAGTATCCTTTTTTTCCTTTACAATGAAAGTCAGACAATCAACTGTCTGATAAAAAAACTAGGTCAAAATTCATTTTAAAATTTAGAAAGGATATATGTATTATGGAAAAAATTGCAAGCTTTCAGGTCAATCACCTTACTCTTGTTCCTGGCGTTTATGTTTCTCGCCGTGACAAAGTTGGAAATGAAACATTAACAACATTTGATCTTCGCATGACAAGACCAAACAAAGAGCCTGTCATGAACACAGCTGAGGTTCACACACTTGAGCATCTTGGCGCCACATTTTTACGCAATCATCCTGTATGGAAGGATCGCGTCATTTATTTTGGACCGATGGGATGCAGAACTGGATTTTATCTGATCTTAGCTGGTGAATTAGAGCCGATGGACATTATTGATCTGCTTTGTGAAATGTATGCTTTTATGGCTGGTTTTGAAGGTGAGGTACCAGGTGCAGATGCGATTTCCTGCGGAAACTATCTTGATATGAACCTGCCTATGGCAAAGTATCTGGCAAAACGCTATCTCGATAACGTGCTGGCAAACATAAGTGAGGCAAATACTATTTACCCTGAATAATTTAATCACATATACAAAAGGCACAGCCACAATTTTCTCGCGGCCGTGCCTCTTTTATTTTTATTCGTCTTCCTCTTCCGGCTGATTCCAGTTGTGATATACTTCCTGAACATCATCATCGTCATCCAGCATATCAAGAATACGGTTGATAAGCTTTACATCATTATCAGATGTCAGATCAACATAATTCTGAGGAATCATAGTAACCTCTGCGCTTGCCATCGGAACACCTGCTTTTTCAAGTGCCTCTCTTACCTCAGAGAAGCTGTCTGGATCGGTGTAGATCTCGTAGCAATCTTCTTCCTCGGAGAAATCCTCTGCACCTGCATCAAGAGCAGTCATCATCAGCTCATCTGCATCGCCTTCGTACTCTTCCTTATCTACGATAATCTGACCCTTGCGGTCAAACATGAAGGATACGCAGCCATTTGTTCCTACGTTTCCGCTGCCCTTTGTGAAAGCGTTGCGCACATTTGATGCGGTACGGTTACGGTTATCGGTCAGTGTCTCTACAATGATCGCAGTTCCGCTTGGGCCATATCCCTCGTAAGTGATAGACTCGTAGTTTGCAGCATTTGCATCTCCTGCTGCCTTCTTGATGCTGCGGTCAATGGTATCATTTGGCATGTTGTTTGCCTTTGCCTTTGCAACGACATCACGCAGCTTGCTGTTGTTTGCCGGATCTGCTCCGCCTTCCTTTACTGCAACTGCGATCTCACGGCCGATACGGGTAAATACTTTTCCCTTTGCGGCATCGTTCTTTTCCTTCTTATGCTTAATATTGGCAAATTTAGAATGTCCTGACATTTTTAACGCTCCTTTGTGACTTAAAACTATATGTTTGTTTAACTAATTTATCTTATCATGTATTTTTCAATCTTGCAAGTATAATTTGAAAGACCCGCTCTATCTATGTACGGGTGATGTCTAAACTGACGCGCAGTGCCTCGTCTATCTGGCGGATCATATCTTCTTCCAGATGACATACTTTTTCGCGAAGGCGCTGTTTGTCTATTGTGCGAAGCTGCTCTAGTAATACAACGGAATCTTTTACGATACTGCAGCAGCGTGAATCAATTACAACATGCGTTGGCAGCTTTGCCTTTGACATGCGTGATGTAATGGCGGCACAAATCACTGTCGGGCTGTGCCTGTTTCCCATATCGTTTTGTATAATAAGTACCGGACGGACACCACCCTGTTCAGAACCTACCACAGGGCGAAGATCCGCATAATAAATATCACCTCTACGGATTACCATATATGCACACTCCAATTTCTTTCAGGATATTCTAAGTATTTCCATATTGGAATTTCTTATTCATCCTGACAGATGCTGTTATTGTATGGTATGTGCATATATTGATCATCGCAACAATTTAACGCTGTGCTTTGCACTCCCGCATCTTCAAAAACATTCGTAATACGCTTTGCTTACTCATGTTTCTGACCTTTTGACTCTGATTACATAAAATCACAGTAATCGTCTTCGTTATAATCCTTACTTCCGACTACTTTGCCGTGGCGGTAATAAACCCTCGGAATACGCTTTCCAAGGTCACACAAAAGTTCATAATTAAAGCTTCCCGCAAGTTCAGAAACTTCCTCGGCGCTCAGCTCATTATCACCGCTTTTTCCAATGACAACTACCTCGTCGCCTTCTTTTGCTTCTGGAATGTCGCTGATATCTACCATTGTCTGGTCCATGCAGATACGGCCCAAAATCGGCGCTTTCTTTCCATGGATTAAAATACTTCCCTTATTTGAAAGTGCTCTTGGATAACCATCTCCATAGCCAATTGGAATCGTGGCTACCACGGTTTCATGATCTGTTACAAATGTTGCTCCATATCCGATTGCTGTTCCTGTAGGAACAGTCTTAATATAGGCAATCTCAGACTTTAGTGTTAGTGCCGGTGTGAGCGATACAATATCCTTTCTGACTTCCTCTGACGGGTAATAGCCGTACAGAGAAATACCAATACGAAACATATTGCCCGGCGCATTTGTCATCCAGATACCTGCGGCTGAATTAGCACAATGGCAGATTGGAGGACAGCACCCTGCCTCTTTTAAGCTCTCTACTATCTTTTGAAAGCGTTTTTGCTGCTCAATAGCGCCCTGATTTTTGATCATATCAGCAGTTGCCATATGAGTAAAAATACCCTCTGTACAAATATTCTCCTGAGTTGAAAGCCATTTTACAAAAGAAAGTGCATGCTCTGGTGTCATACCAATACGGCTCATTCCCGTATCTACTTTTACATGTACATATGCTTTTTTGCCCATCTTCTTTGCCGTCTCAGAAAGAAGCATTATCTTATCTTCCTCAAAACCGGCATAACGAATTTTATGATCAACCAGATCTGCAAAGCGTTCCGGATGAACATAACCGAGCACCAGAATGGGCTTTGTGATGTTATGGCGGCGCAGATTTAATGCCTCGTCAATTGTGGCTACGGCATAGCCCCATACCAGATCATCAATTGTTTTTGCAACTGGTACGGCTCCCAGACCATATCCATCTGTTTTAATAACACCGCAAAGCATTGCCTCTTTTGGAACATTATCTCTAAACGACTCCATATTGGCTCTTATGGCATCCAGATTAACCTCTGCCCAGACTCTGTGATAGTTATGCATATCCTTATACCTTCTTCCTGCTTATTTGTATCAGCACTTTTGATAGCCCATCTGCCAGATCACGCGCGATCATACTGTATGGACTCTTTTCCTTTGCCGCCTCATCACCAGCTGCGCCATGCAGCCAGACACCAAGAACAGCTGCCCTTTCGGCAGACAGCCCCTGTGCGGCAAGCGACGCGATCACGCCTGTCAGTACGTCACCGCTTCCGCCTGTTGCCATACCGCTGTTTCCGGTAAGATTAAGATATCTGTTTTTTTGTGTTAGAATGACTGTGCGAGCATCCTTGCAGACACATATACAGCCAAACTTTTTTTGTAATTCTTCTGCAAAATATAGAAGATTTTTAGCTGCCTCTTTCGCAGATGAGTTCATCAAGCGACCAAGCTCACCTGGATGCGGCGTAAGAATCACATTTTCTCCAAGGTATTCTGCCTGATCAATATTTGTTCTCATCGCAAGCAGATTTAAGGCATCTGCATCAATAACAATAGGGCAATTTTGTGATCTGTTCCACTCTAAGACCATATCCAAAAGTTTTTTTGCTAAGGTATCGGTTGAAAGTCCTGGTCCAATCACAATAGCTTTTGCCTTTGGAAGTACCTCATTTCGCAGATATGCCAGCTGTTCTTCATCTTTTGAAATTTCAGAAATTTCTGAAATACAATGCAGCACTGCCTCTGGAAGCAGCTGCTGTAAAACCAGGCGATTGCATTTGGGTGTGACAATATCAACAAGACCTGCTCCTGTGCGATAGGCAGCAAGTGCCGACAAATATGCGGCTCCTGCCATGCCGCTGCTTCCTGCAATAATCACAACACGACCAAACGTCCCCTTATTGCCCCACAAACAACGGCTGCCAAGCCAGTCTTTTGCATCAGATTTTTCAAGACAATTAAATGGAAATCCGTCTACATGATAAACTGCTTCATTTGGCATACCTATATCGCATATGATTGTCTGATCTGATAATGATGCACCAGGATACAGAAACTGACCTACTTTTCCATAGCCAAATGTGATCTGTACATCTGCCTTAACACATGCACCGAGCATCTGTCCGCTTTTTGCGTCTAAACCAGAGCATATATCAACAGCAACACCATATGCACCGCACTTCTTTTTATGTTCATTCCATTCTTCAATAGCAGCGCGGTAAACTCCACTCACCTTGCGCGACAAGCCAACGCCAAATAGAGCATCCACATACACTTGCGCCGGCACATAAAGATTTGAAAGTGCTGATCTGTATTCTTCTTCATCCTTATCATCTGACTCATAAAAGTATTGCACGGGCAAAATTTCCATTTTGTCTAAAAGTGCTTTTTGATAGAGCCATTCCTTCGTTGCCTTCTCGATTTGTCCAATAGCAGCGATTCTAACAGACCAACCGTTTTGTGAGAGGATTCTTGCCATTGCCAGTCCATCAGCACCATTATTTCCCATGCCACACATAATAAAGACGCATCCTGGTTTTTGCACTGACATGATGTGCTGTGCTGCACAAAGCGCTGCACGCTCCATCAAAATCAGGCTTTCCATTCCAAACTCTTTAATTGACCATGTGTCCGCCTGCTTCATCTGCTTTCCTGTCAACAGCTGCTTCATGATTATTCCTCCTGATTACTAAGACGATATGAAATACGCATCAAACTCTCTGACAAATGAACATTTTCTACAACCACATCATCTGGTACACGAAGATCGGTGTGGGCAAAATTCCAGATACCGCGAATGCCGATCTTGATAAGTCTTTTTGCTGCTGCCTCTGCCCCTGCCTTTGGAAGAGTCAGTGCTGCAATCTGAACATCGTTATTTCTGATATAATCTTCCAGATCATCCATTGAATAAACTGGAATACCACGCACAGTCTTTCCCTTTAACTGTGGATTTGTATCAAACATTGCCTTTGCAACAAAACCACGACGCTCAAAATTGGCATAGTTTGCAATCGCCTGACCAAGATTTCCTGCACCGATTATAATTAAATTGTATGTTTTATCAAGCCCCAATATTTTTCCGATTTCATGATAAAGATATTTTACATTATAGCCGTATCCCTGCTGTCCGAAGCCTCCAAAATTATTCAGATCCTGTCTAATCTGTGATGCCGTGATCTGCATTCTTTTAGATAACTCTCCGGAAGAAATTCGCTCTACGCCCTCCTGCATAAGTTCTCCCAGATAACGATAATACCGCGGCAGCCGTTTGATAACAGCTCGGGATATTTCTCTATGCTCCATGATGTCTCCTTTTTTAATCACTTGTAAATTTATTTTATTATCTGCTTTTAAGTTTTAAATTAAATATTGCTTAAAAACAAATGAATGCAGCCTTAAGGGCTGCATTCTGTGCATAACTGCGTACTATTTGTAATCTCTCCACTCCATATCACCTCGGTCAAGACACAATACAAGTGACTCTGCGGTGGCGATGTTTGTCGCCAGAGGGATATTATACATATCACACAACCGTGAAATCTCAGCCAGATTCATACTTTCTGCATCCTGCTCTAAATCAGCACTGTGAAAAAATATAACCAGATCGATATCATTGTTTGCGATCATATTTTGCATCTGCTTCGAGCCTCCCATCTGACCCGGAAGCAAACTGGTCACTTTCATGCCTGTCGCTTTGGCAATGTGGTTTGCTGTCGCATTGGTCGCAATCAGCGTATGCTTCTTAAAAATGCCTTTATACGCAATGCAAAAACTTTCCAGCAGCGTCTTTTTGCTGTTATGAGCGGTAAGTCCAATGTTCATATCTAATCCTTCCTTTCCACATAGCTAAAAGAATTATATCATATTTTTTCAGAAAGTCTATATTTTTTGATGGTTTTGTCAAAAAAGAGCAATTTACACAAAATAACACAACACTTTTTGTAAAACTACATTGTCTGATTTTCCATATTCGACAGTTTTTCAGCCTGATCTGCTGCTGTCAGACTGTCAATCAGTTCAAAGAGATCACCATCCATAATGGCATCAAGTTTATAAAGTGTCAGCTTGATTCTGTGATCTGTCACGCGGCTCTGCGGAAAATTATAAGTACGAATTTTCTCAGAACGGTCTCCTGTTCCAATCTGGCTTCGTCTGTACTTTGCCTGCTCATCCTGCTTCTTTGCTGTCTCAAGTTCAAACAACTTAGCACGAAGTACCTTTAATGCCTTATCTTTATTTTTAAGCTGAGACTTTTCGTCCTGACAAGAAATTACGATTCCTGTTGGAATATGAGTCAGACGTACAGCTGAATCTGTCGTATTTACACACTGACCACCATTTCCTGATGCACGGAATACATCAAACTTGCAATCGTTCATATCAATTACAACATCGACATCCTCTGCCTCTGGCATGATTGCAACTGTTGCTGTTGACGTATGGATTCGTCCGCCGCTTTCTGTCTCAGGCACACGCTGAACACGATGCACACCGCTTTCGTATTTAAGTCTGGAATAAGCACCCTGTCCGGAGATCATAAATACAACCTCTTTCATGCCGCCAATACCACTCTCATTTACACTGATCAGCTCACTTTTCCAGCGGTTTCTCTCTGCAAATCTGCTGTACATACGAAACAGATCTGCGGCAAAAAGTGCTGCCTCATCTCCGCCTGCACCAGCACGAATCTCAACAAATACGTTTTTCTCATCATTAGGATCTTTTGGAAGAAGCAAAAGCTTTAACTCTTTTTCAAGCTCAGGCATATGTTTTTTTGCCTCAGCAAGATCTTCCTTTAAAAGCTCGCGCATCTCTTCATCACGCTCTTCCTCTAAAAGCTCCAGATTTTCTTCAATGCTTTTTTTTGTTTTCTTATACTGTGTATAGGTCTCCACCAGAGGGGCAAGCTCGGCCTGCTCCTTCATAAGACGGCGAAATTTTTCCGGATCAGATGTAAGCACCGGATCACCCAGCTCATGAAGAAGCTCCTCAAAGCGGATTAATATATCATCCAAACGGTCAAACATAAATAACTCCTCTTTTCTATTATTCATTCACATTTTCTACTTACGGACGCGGCTTAACGATTGTTTTGTAAATCATATCTCATCCAGTACGCCCCACACCACGCGGTCAAGTCCTGCAAGATCGCGCACAAGAGTTGGCTTTGAAAAACCATTTTCGCGAAACAGCTCTGCCACCGCTTCCCACTGGTTATAGCCAATCTCGACAAAAAGTGCGCCGCCCGGATTTAAATGATCTTTTGCAGTTTCAGTCAGACGCCTGTAAAAGATAAGCCCATCTTTTCCGCCTGATAAAGCAAGCATAGGTTCATTATCCTTTACCTCTGGCTCTAACCCTAAAATTACATCGTCTTCAATGTAAGGTGGGTTTGACACAATCATGTCAAATCGTCCTGGCACCTGTTCGAGTAAATCACTCTCAAAAAACTGCACCGATGCATGATTGTCTGCTGCATTTTTCTTTGCCACCAAAAGCGCTGCACTTGAAATGTCGGACGCTGTCACCTGTGCAAAATTTCCGTAATGAGCGAGCGACACAGCTATGCAGCCACTTCCCGTGCACACATCAACAAGGCTTGCCCCTGGCTTATCCTTTGCATATGAAAGCACTGTCTCTACAAGCGTCTCTGTATCCTGCCTCGGTATCAAAACAGCAGGGGTTACAGAGAACTCTAACCCCATAAACCCCTGCGTCTTTGTCAGATACTGAAGTGGAATACGCGCTGCGCGCTGTTTTATAAACTCACGATACTGTTTTATCTTCTCTTTCGATTCCACAATTTGTCTGCGATTTAAAAAGAAGAAACTCTTTGTAATCGAAAAGCAGTGCTCCATAAGAAGCCATGCGTCAATGTCTGCATCTGGTACATTTGCTTTTGTAAGTGTATCTTTTGCCTCGCTTAAAAGCTGTCCCCACGAAATTATTTCATCATTTGACAATTGATTCTGACTTTGTATTTCTTTCTGTATCTGATTATCTTCCATCAATTAAAGTTTGCCTCCTCATATGCCTTCCAGTCAAATACGGCCTCTACTGCACAGATAGCTACCTCTGCCATCTTTTCATCCGGCTCCTTTGTGGTCAGTCCCTGAAGCATTAAACCTGGCTTACTTAAAAGATTAACAACTGGATTGTCACTGTTTCCGGCAAGACGCAAAAACTCAAAAGAAACGCCGGCGATTACCGGAATCAAAAGGATTCTTGATACCAGACGAAGCCACAATGTCTCCGGACGAATCACCAAAAAGAAAAGAATACTGATAACCATGACAATTAACAAAAAGCTGGTTCCACAGCGCTTATGCTCCTTAGAGCTTTTCATAACATTTTCTACTGTTAATGGCAGTCCATGCTCAATACAGTTAATACACTTATGCTCTGCACCGTGATACATATATGTTCTTTTGATATCTGGCATCAATGAGATCAGTCCCACATAGGCAATAAAAATAGCAATACGAAGCACACCTTCAAAAAGTGCCATCCAAATGCCATTTCCAAGAAGTGGCTTCATAAGTGTGGATATCCATGTTGGAAATACCATAAAAATCCCCATCGCTAATATGATAGAAATAACCATGGTCAGGTCCATAATTACTTTTTCTGCTTTATCGCCAAACTTTTTCTGAAGCCATTTTTCAAAGCGTCCCGGTTCTTCTTCCTCGCCGTCCTCCATAAAAAGGCTTGCAGAATAATTTAAAGATTTCATGCCAAGTACAAGTGAATCCACAAAGCTAAAGATTCCTCTTATAAATGGAAGACGAAACAGCTTACACTTTGATCCCACGCCCTTGTATGTTTCTTTTTTTACTTCAATTTCTCCATTTTCCTTGCGAACAGCCACACTATACTCGCTACCGTTTCGCATCATAATTCCTTCCATGACGGCCTGGCCGCCAATTCCTGATGACTTCATCCGCACTCCTTTGTTTGTCCTTAAACGACAAAAGAGGTTGAGATAAAAATCTCAACCTGCTTCAGTCAACATCATTCACTCTTTAAACCATACTTACGGTTAAACTTATCAATACGTCCGCGTGCGGAAGTTGCCTTCTGCTGGCCAGTGTAGAACGGATGGCACTTAGAACAGATTTCAACGTGGATCTCCTTCTTTGTGGATCCGGTAACGAACTCGTTGCCACAGTTGCAGGTAACCTTTGCCTGATAATATTCTGGATGGATTCCTTCCTTCATGAGCTCACCTCTTCTTCCTTGTGATGGTTCCCAACCATCATCATAGTCATAATAATTTACGCGCACTTGACACTGTACGAACACAGCGCTTATAACGCAACAATAAAATCATAACACAAAACATTCCTCTGTGCAAGTACTTATTTTATTATTTTTATAACAATTTTTTCATGGCAAACTCATAGATTTCTTTGCTTGCTTTTTCCCAATTGTCGCACATTTTTTCAGCCATCTCCTCTGTCGCTGCCGAAAGCTTTAACTCAATTAGCGTATTCTTGCCTTCCTTTATGACACAATCAATCTCAAAATCATTGCTTGCCGTACTCTTATAATAATTGGCCAGCACAGAATTTTCTGTTCTAAGCTTAAAATTGTTTTCCTTTAAGAAATCATCCATGTCCTGCTTGACTTCGCCTGTTATTTTATTTTCAAAATAAAAGAGCACCTCTTCGCCCTCTTTTGTCAGCTCGTAGCGTGATGTATTTCTGATTGTTTCCTTGTGAATCAGAGAGGTTCCCAGCAGTTCATTGATCACCATCTGAAAGGTAAAATAGTCTGTATACGATTTACTCACAAAGAACTCAGACATCTGCCCGTTTGACAACGGATAATTCACCTTTTTCAATAAATAAAGTATCATCAGTTTATATAATGTCAATGGTTCTGCCATAATCCAATAGTTCCTTTCTATATATCAGCCCTGCTCTTTTAAAAAGCAGCCTTGGTATATTCCCCGTGTCTTCAATTCATGATGAATACAGTTAAGCACACTGCGCTTTGCCCGGCTCCACAGCGGTGAAATCAGCTGATTTGACGGACCATCTCCTGTCAGCCTGTGAATGACAATATCTGGTGAAAGTGCACCGATACAGGAAACAACAAGATCCACATATGCTTCCATAGACAATGCCTGAAACTTTCCGGCACGAAATTCATCTGCAAGGTCAGTATTTTCAAGCACATGAAGAAGCTGCAGCTTTATGCCCTGAATGTCCATTTTATTAAGATAATCGATAGTTTCATATAGATTATCGGCATTTTCGCCCGGAAGTCCGATTATGACATGGACGATAACGGTTATGTTTCGCTTTCTAAGTTCATGAACGGCTTTTTCAAATACCTCCAGTGTATAACCACGGTTTATAAACTCAGCAGTTTTTTCATGCTTTGTCTGTAGACCAAGTTCTACCCAGAC